>Ga0208768_1000083_pt1 | contig 72374 bp, 72 predicted proteins | sample AntAceMetag02UK1_FD_184760 | JGI IMG/M metagenome (GOLD analysis project Ga0208768, IMG submission 184760) | Saline lake microbial communities from Ace Lake, Antarctica - Antarctic Ace Lake Metagenome 02UK1 (SPAdes) (version 2) | ecosystem: Environmental > Aquatic > Non-marine Saline and...
TCAGCCCTCTTGGCAGCCTCTGCCTCCTCAGCCCTCTTGGCAGCCTCTGCCTCCTCAGCCCTCTTGGCAGCCTCTGCCTCCTCAGCCCTCTTGGCAGCCTCTGCCTCCTCAGCCCTCTTGGCAGCCTTCTTGGTAGCAGCTTCTTTTATAATCTCTGCCGCTACATTCCCTACAAACTTGTATTTGTTTTCGATTTGTTTCTTATTGATAGCCTCCTCAGCCTTCATCTTGGCTGCCACCATATTTTCACTTCTTATACGTTCAATTGCAGCCCTAACGCCCTCACTATTGAGATTAGTTTGTGGAGTTGGGTTTTTATCTTCTATAGTGGTATATGTGTTTGAACTAGAGAACCCATCACCTATTTTTGTAATACCCCATTTTTTTTGTTTTGAATCAAACGCAAACGTTACTACTAATTTATCGGACGGAACTAAATGTTCTAATAATTGTGTTTCTATATTATCGTTGGTTAAAAATGTGTATTCTTGCTTATACCAGGTTTTCATATTTAAATATTTGAGAACCTCATATGTATTATTGTCGTTTTTTTTAAAAGTGAAGATAATAGAGTATGATTTATCAGGTGTTATGTTATTCATTTTATTATTTATAATAGATACAACATCACTTACTTTTTGTATGTCAGTTCCATATAATTTTTTAGCATATTTATTTATATTAATTTGAGGTTTAGGGTTAGACCCCCCTCCTCCTTGTTGTTCTTGTAAATCACTCATAATACCTAGTTATAGACCCGTGAGAAAAAAATTGTATTCATAATACCGTCTATCCAAAAAATTGAAATATTTAAACCCAGTGTCTAAATAGCATCCAACTAATTCAATATGAATACAAATGCTCCTATCTCCCTCCCGCAATGCGGAAAAATCCTGGTATTCGACGTCGAAACCACCGGACTTTTACCTAAAAAGAACTTCTCACCCGTTCCTACCCCGCTCACCGAATATCCACATATTATACAGCTTAGTTTCGCGTTATATGACATAAAACAGAACTGCGTTGTCTCTCAATACGACTCTTATGTCAAAATCGACCCAACAATCGACATTTGCGATAAAATCCGAGATCTAACCGGTATTACCCCTACCATATGCGAGAAACAAGGACGTCCCATTATCGAAGTGCTAGACGAATTCAATCGAGCATACAAGGAATGCGACGTTTTGGTCGCACACAATATGGATTTTGATATCACGATGGTCCAAACCGAAATCAAGCGAAATTATGAATCTATTATTCGGTCATCGTCGCCCAATATTATCACCACGTTCAACCACGAATATGAAGAAACTATCGGCATGGTTCGCTATTGCACCATGAAACACAGCGTCGACCTATGTAGCATTTGGGTTCAACCACAAGACCCTAAAAAGAAACCCTGGAAAAAGTGGGCAACGCTCGCGCAATTGTATGCGAAATTGTTTGACGGGGGCACCGTAGACGGACTACATAATTCTATGGTAGATGTATTGACCTGTTTGCGGTGCTACTTGAAAATGAGATATGACCGTGATGTCGCCCTATAACATTGTAAAAATTATTATTGATATAAGCAGTATATTGCTTATATCAAATTTAGTATGAAAAAATTGTGTATCTATTGTTCTATTGTTTTTTCTTATTTATGATTTCTTTGTTTTCTTTGTTTTCTTTGTTTTATTTTCTTTCTTTGTTTTCTTTGTTTTCTTTTCTTTCGTAGAATCTTTCGTTTTCTTTTCTTTCGTAGAATCTTTCGTTTTCTTTTCTTTCGTAGAATCTTTCGTAGAATCTTTCGTTTTCTTTTCTTTCGTAGAATCTTTCGTAGAATCTTTCGTAGAATCTTTCGTAGAATCTTTCGTAGAATCTTTCGTAGAATCTTTCGTTTTCTTTTCTTTCGTAGAATCTTTCGTAGAATCTTTCGTAGAATCTTTCGTAGAATCTTTCGTAGAATCTTTCGTAGAATCTTTCGTAGAATCTTTCGTAGAATCTTTCGTTTTCTTTTCTTTCGTAGAATCTTTCGTAGAATCTTTCATTGTGGCTGACAAGACATACACGATTGGGTGTGTATTAAAAACCTGTATAACTGTATATGTTATGCCCCTTGGGAATAATAGCTCGTTTTCTGTTACGTGTTGTGTTGTGTCTTTCATATTGATAAATGGAATACCATTTTCGAAGAAAATTGCGTAAATACAACACGATGAATAAGCAAACGTCTGCGCCACTGTTAATGTCGAAGTTACAGATGTGTAACTGGGTACCACAAAAGAATCACCTACTGTGGTAGCAGGTCTTTGTGTTTGTTTTCCATCATCATCAGTAATCATATACGATTCTTTCATTCCACGCCAATACTTATTATTATTATCTTGTGTACGTGGTGCGTATTTAGAAAAACACAGGTCAATAGTTTTAATTGTATCCTTGACAGCCATTTTTGCCTCATCGAGAGTATTTCCATATCTCTTAAAGTATCCCTTAAAAATTTTAGTGTCAAAATATTTATCACCTTCACGCAGGTACTTATTTATCGCTTGGTCCCATTGATAACTATAATTAATAAGGGCGTTTGACATTTCGTCGGGAATAACTAACCGCGGTTCTTCCGGTATTGAATGAGAGGGTCCACTACTATTTTTGAACATATCCCGTATCTTTGGTAAATGTGCGATACTTTTTATGTCTTCTATTGAATCATCATCATCATATACAAGTGGTTTGTATTCTTCAAACATATCAATACCCTCAAACATACCTTCCATATTAGTAACATTATGAACCAGCCAACTACTAATGTCCTGGTTGAATGATGTTGCATTATAAAACATATACTTCATATTGGTAACATTACTAATTTTATCTTTCCAATTATGTAATGGTTGGTCGAATTTAACGGCAACAAGAAACATAGCATACATATTAGTAACCTTACTAACATTCCAATTTTCTATTGGTTGATTGAATTCAACGGCCCTATTAAACATACCTTCCATATTAGTAACATTATGAACTTCCCAATTGTATAATGGTTGGTCGAATGATTCGGCATTAGCAAACATATCCCCCATATCAGTAACATTACTAACATTCCAACTATTTAGAGGTTGATTGAATAATTTTGCATAACTAAACATAGCATACATATTAGTAACATTACTAACATTCCAATTGTCTAAAGGTTCGTTGAATGAACTGGCACCTTTAAATATCGTACTCATATCAGTAACATTACTAACATCCCATGTACTAATGTGTCCATAAGTCTCTATTGCAAGTGGTTCATCACTCAACCATACTGCAACCGCTCGTCGTAAATCTGCAGTATTGTGTATTTTGTTATTGACTGAACTGTGTCTTTTAAGTTTCGACATTGATTTCATCTAAAAATAGTATATAATGTATACACACAATTGAAGATTTAAAATGGCACAAAAATATTATCAACAAATGAAATCAATATTGAAAAAATAAAAAATAGAAATTTATGTGTATTTGACGCGTGATGTATAATTATGTGATAATCAATTTATGCCGAACACATGTCGCATATTTCATCTTCTGGTTCTTCTTCTCTTCCAGAACCTAACTCTTTTTTCTCTGGTTCAATCGTAAATTGTTGTGCCTGATGCCTCGCTCTTCTCCTCAAATAATATATTCCCGTTTTCAATCCTTTCCCCCAAGAATAAAAATGCATGGAAGTGAGATTCGAATAATTCGGGTCTTCCAACCATAAATTCAAACTTTGACTTTGACACACAAACGCGCCTCTATCTGCCGCCATATCTATTAAATCGCGCATAGATATTTCCCAAACCGTTTTATATTTCTCCTTAATATGTTCGGGCACATCTTCTAAATGTTGAATAGAACCGCTTTTCGCAATAATACTATTCTTCGTTTTTTCATTCCAAAGGTTCAATTCCAACAAATCATTCATTAAATATTTGTTTGCTAAAATAAACTCTCCTGCGATGGTGCGACGATTATAAATATTACTCGTAATCGGTTCAATACATTCATTGTATCCAAGGATTTGTGACGTGGACGCAGTTGGCATAGGTGCTACCAACAACGAATTTCGTAAACCGTGTTGTATAACCTTTTGTTTCGCGCTGGTCCAATTATACCGACTACTGGGTGTTACGTTCCACATATCAAATTGTAAAATACCCTCACTCGCAGGCGATCCATCGAATGTTTCATATTTCCCTTCACTAATCGCAAGTTCACAAGATTGTTCTAATGCAGCGTGGTAAATCGTCTCGAAAATATCCTTATTCAACTGTCTAGCATCGTCACACGAAAAAGGCATATCCATTAGCATAAAAGTATCCGCCAATCCCTGAACGCCAATGCCGATTGGGCGATGACGCATATTACTACGTCGCGTCTTTTCGGTGGGATAATAATTTACATCGATAATACGGTTCAGATTATACGTTACCGTCTTTACAACGTCGTGTAACTTGTCAAAATCGAACGTTTGTGTGGTTTTTCCATCTACCACGGACTTATTTACAAACGCAGGAAGAGCAACACTCGCCAAATTACAAACCGCGGTTTCATTGCTATCCGAGTATTCGGTAATCTCGCAACATAGATTGGACGATTTGATGGTTCCTACATTTTTCTGGTTACATTTGTTATTGACCGCGTCCTTGTATAAAATATACGGCGTTCCAGTTTCCATTTGTGCGTCCAGTACTTGAAACCACAAATCGCGGGCTTTCATTGTCTTTCGTCCTTTTCCAGCGGCTTCATACATACAGTATAATAGATTGAACTTATCGCCATATACATCGGATAATCCGGGGCATTCATCAGGACACATTAACGTCCAATCGCCATTATCCTTAACACGTTGCATAAACAAGTCGGGCACCCACAACGCATAAAATAAATCGCGGGCTTTCAAATCTTCTTCGCCGTGGTTCTTGCGTAATTCTAAAAATGCTTCAACGTCGGCGTGCCAAGGTTCAAGATACATCGCAAAACTGCCGTTGCGTTTTCCGCCACCCTGATCCACATATTTTGCGGTATGATTGAATACGCGCAACATAGGAACCAGACCATTGGATGTTCCGTTTGTGCCACGAATATCGCTTCCCGAAGCACGGACATCGTGTAGATGAAGTCCGATTCCACCCGCCCATTTAGAAATTAATGCACAATCCTTTAATGTATTATAAATTCCCTCGATACTATCGTCTTCCATTGCTAACAAGTAACACGATGACAATTGAGGATGGGGGGTTCCCGCATTAAATAGGGTAGGGGTTGCGTGTGTAAAGTATTTTTGCGACATTAATTCATATGTTTCGACAATCTTTTCCAAGTTATCGCCGTGTATTCCGACACTCACGCGGAGCCACATATGTTGTGGACGTTCAATAACTTCTTTGTTTTCACGCATTAAATAAGCCCGTTCCAATGTTTTAAATCCAAAATAATCAATGAAAAAGTCGCGGTTGTTATTCACCAATTGGTCTAATTCTGTCTCGTATTTTTGAATCACTGAATAGGTGTCTTCGGAAATAAGAGGGAAACGAGACCCGTGTTTATCCACGTGATTGTATAGACGAGTCATTGTTTCATAAAATGAAGAAGATGTTTTTTTTTGGTGATTCGCAATAATAATATATCCTGCCAATTTACTGTAGTCTGGGTGTACGGAAGACATTGAAGCACATTGTTCTGCAGAGAGTTCATCGATTTTCGTGGTCGAAATATTATCGTGCAATTGGTCTATTACTTTCATTGCGAGTGACGTGTAATTAATTTGAATTTCGCGTTCTTGACCTAATGTTTTAATTCTCCTCAAAATTTTGTCGAATGAGACGATTTCTTGTCTACCGTCGCGTTTCGTTACATACATTTCATCGTGTGACATAATAATGACGTATCGAGTTATTATATATAATCATAAAAAAATATTTATATCGTTTTTTTTATCATTCTACATTCACTAATTATTCTTCCGTTACTAGGTCATCGCCCTTTTTCACAACTACAAGTGTTTCCTTGGGAACTATTTGTTTCGGGACGCGTTTTTTTGGAGCGCGATGTTGATACCCATCAACGCGTTCGTTCAAGACAATATCCCATACTTCTTTTATTTTTTTTACCGCAGTTTCAAACCATTTAGTATTTCTTTCTATTAATACACACGAATATTCGTCCAAATACCAATATAATGTTGTAAATAATACCTGTCCGTCTTTCCTTTTTTCGTCTTTCTTTTCTTGTATCCACGCATCCATTGTTTCTTTGTTCATTTCTATTGACAATGGCATATATTCATATATTGGAGAAACAAAGTCAATACTTAGTTCGCGAGGAATAAAATGGAGAATAATTCCCTTGTATTCGCGTTTATCGGTATCATTATAGAATTCGTCTTCGCTTCCGAATTCTTTAAAACGCGTTTCCATAAAATCACATTTATCAAGATTACATGTTTCCATTTGTATTTGCGTTTGGACCCAATATTCTTTTTTGGGTATACCTGTAATTTCGCGATTGAATATATTTTTTATTTCTAGCATTCTACCGTAACGCAAACTGTTTTCATTTATATTTATACCATCAGGCGATGCTCCAATAAATTTATATTCGGGGTGTTGAATGCAACCGAATTCTTCGATTGTAGCATCATACATATGTTCATATATCATTACCGTTACCGGTTCATATTTAACACCCCAGTGCATTGGACTATTGATACCGCTAAAATTACGCGGTGCACCCATCTCATCACCGATGTTACATTTTTCATATATCAAACTATTACATTGGGCCTGTGAACCAAATACTTTCCATAAATTACTTGCAGTTATCAGGTTATTACGATACGAATACCATTCGGGCGTTCGTTGTTCGGGTTGCGGGAGTCCTCGCAAGTAAGATATTTGTGTATTTAATGTTTGTTTTAATGTTTCGTCCATCGTTATTAGTGTATCGAATGTATAACTACGCGAACGTCTGGTTTTTGTAATTATATCCTCGTATAATTCAAATATCTGTTTAACGAATGATAAAATGTTTTCGTAGTCATCTTCTATACATATTTCGGCGGACGACCACTCTTCAAATAAAATATACGCTACATCTTTACATAATGTATCAATGAATGTGGGCGAATACACTTCAACCAGGTTTTCTTGATAGTACTCGTCCAATAATTCATATATATACTGTATGATTTCACCTACATCTTCACTTGTAAGTTGGTCCATTATATTATTATCCAGAATCAAGTCTTCATCGTCGGTTTCAATAGTTGGTTCGGCGATATCTATATCGCACTCACTTTCCGCAGTGGTCGTGTTTGCCATTTCATCAAGTGTAAACATAATATTTTCTAAAAAATCGTTTGTTATCATTTATATTTATGTCTATATTTATTCCTATATTTTTTCAATTTTGTTGTTATATTATATTTATTACTACTCCACAGTAATAATCTTGTTTCCCTTCTTTATTGCTATGTCATCCAGTATGTTTGTAAATATCTTATTGCGGAATATAGGTTCGTTTCCATTCAGTCGATTATTCCCCAAACAAACCGTGCTATATTTGATTCCTTCCTCAACAAGTGGTCCCTCCTCCTCGACATGTTCCGGGTTCTCTTTCATCCATTGATACATCATCCTTTGGTAGGAAAGGTCAATCCTCCTTACAATATTCTTTGTTTTCTTGTTCTCAATGTCCTTCGCCCATTTATCATTTTCTTTTACATAGATTACCTCTCGTTTTACATCCGTGCATTGAAGTGGTCGGTTGTGCGGTTCCAATTTATGAAGTTCCTTTCGGAAGATATCCGTGAGACCCGTAATGAATCCCACTTCGCCCGTATTCACATAATCCTGGGAGGTTAGTTGGATGGATTGCAAGAATTCGTCCAGATTGATTGCGTCCTTGCATGTTTCATTCAAATAAAATTGTAAATTGAACTGGTTATTCTGGGTATTAGTGTTGTTATTATTGTTTATTGTGTTACCGAGAGAACCATTCTTGATTGCTTCTAAAAATTGTTTCTGTAAATCCATCATTTGTTTCTGTAATTCAACCTTTTCTCCATCGGTTTTTCGCCGGTCTTCTTCGGTTCTTCGTAACAATTCGTTTTTTTCTTCTTCTGTTTTTCGATGTTGTTCTTCATTCTTCAATATTAATTCTTGAAACATAGTATTTTGCTCTAATAATACAGCTACCATTTCATTTTGGGGTTCGGGTTTGTCGATTATTGTCGAACTTTTTTTAGAACTTTTTTGAGAACATATTTTTCTATGCTTACATAGACTGGATTGATGTTTATATTCGTTTCCACAATGACAAATGAAGGTTGTATTTCGTTCTAAATCATTAGTATTTATTAGTCGTTTGTGTTTAGATGTGTTTAGATGTCTATTATATTGACTATGACGGCACGTATTATAGTCACATATTTGACAATAATATTCTATTTGTTGCGTATGAACTTTTTTATTAGTATTCATTAGTATATATTTACTAAATATTTAGTTCTAAATCATTTGCCACGAAAATGACTTATTTACAAAAAAAATGATGCAGTGAAATAAAAACACGTGAAAATCCAATTTAAAGCATATTGCAGTGAAGCCAAAAAAACACCTATTTGTAAAAAGTCGGGACCGATTTTCAAATCTGGACATTTATAAATGTCCATTACTGAAATTCCATTTGCTTTTTCAATTTACGTTGTTTTTTATAGGTTATACAATTCCAATTACTAATATTGAAATTGTAGTTATAATATTATAATACTATCTTCATTCCACAGTAATAATCTTGTTTCCCTTCTTTATTGCTATGTCATCCAGTATGTTTGTAAATATCTTATTGCGGAATATAGGTTCGTTTCCATTCAAACGATTATTCCCCAAACAAACCGTGCTATATTTGATTCCTTCCTCAACTAGTGGTCCCTCCTCCTCGACATGTTCCGGGTTCTCTTTCATCCATTGATACATCATCCTTTGGTAGGAAAGGTCAATCCTCCTTACAATATTCTTGGTTTTCTTGTTCTCAATATCCTTCGCCCATTTATCATTTTCTTTTACATAGATTACTTCACGTTTCACATCCGTGCATTGAAGTGGTCTGTTGTGCGGTTCCAATTTATGAAGTTCCTTTCGAAAGATATCAGTGAGTCCCGTAATGAACCCAACTTCGCCCGTATTCACATAATCCTGTGAGGTTAGTTGGATGGATTCCAAGAATTCGTCCAGATTGATTGCATCCTTGCACGTTTCATTCAAATAAAATTGTAAATTAAACTGGTTATTCTGGGTATTAGTGTTGTTATTATTGTTTATTGTGTTCCCGAGAGAACCATTCTTGATTGCTTCTAAAAATTGTTTCTGTAAATCCATCATCTGGGTCTGCTGTTCCTCGTTTCTTCGCAATAATTCCTTCTTCTCTTCCTGATTTATTCGCAATATTTCATTCTTTTCTTCTTCGTTTTTTAATATTAATTCTTGAAACATTGTATTTTGCTCCAATAATACAGTTACAATTTCGTTTTTTGGTTTATCACACCTATTATTATTGAATTCGGGGCATTTTTTTTTATGAGCGGATAACGTTTGTCGATGTTTATATTCTTTACCGCATACACAAGAAAAAACCATTTGGGAGGATTTGGGAGGATTTGGGAGGAGTTTATGTTTGCGAGTTAAAATATGTTTATTATAATTTTGAATTGTCTTACCAGTATAGTCACATCCATCACAACGAAAATTGTCAGGATTTATTGATATATTTTCATATGTCATTTTGGAGGATTTTGGAGGATTTTGGAGGATTAAGTGCTTACGAGTAGTAATATGTTTGTTATAATTTTGACGCGTAACTCCTGTATAGTCACAATATTCGCATCTAAATTTACCCGAGATATTTTTATATGTCATTTATATATTATATTGATATAAAAGTTTCTCTAAATCATTTCCCACGAAAATTACCTATTTACAAAAAAAATGATGCAGTGAAATAAAAATGCCTAAAAACCCAATTTAAAGCATTTTGCAGTGAAGTGAAAAAAAACACCTATTTGTAAAAAGTCGGGACCGATTTTCAAATCTGGACATTTATAAATGTCCATTACTGAAATTCCATTTGCTTTTTCAATTTACGTTGTTTTTTGATGGGTATGTGATTGTGTCTAATATTATTGATATTATCATAAAAAACAATGTTTTTACGTAAAAAAATGTGTAAAAAAATATGATAGAAGTATAATAGTCTTATGAATGAAACAAAAAAATTAACAATAGATTTTACACCAAAAAAAGAAAAAAAGGAGTCGCAACGAGAACCCATAAAACCAAAAGAAAAAATCAAAAGGATAATAACAAATACAGAGCAATGGTGTTTTGAAGAGTGTGATTTAACGAATGAAAAGCAATGGGAATATATAAATCAAATAGTAGAAGGAAAAATAAATGTAGAGAACAAAAACTCGTGTGATATTATAATAAAACAACTCAAGAGAAAGATAGTCGGTTATCGTAGTCAAGATGTAGTAAATAAGAAATTAAATCGAGAAACACTTGTAGATTTAGAAACAGTATTACAATTATTATATAAATGTGAGAACAAATGTTATTATTGTCAAAACTCTTGTTTGGTTCTCTATGAATATGTGAGAGATAGAAAACAGTGGTCGTTAGAAAGAAAAGACAATTCAATAGGTCATAATAAGGGAAACTTGGACATAGCGTGTTTAGAATGCAATGTCCGTAGAAAAACGATGCATCAAGAACGATATGTATTTACAAAACAAATGAGTATAGTAAAAAAAGAATAAAACCTAAAACAAAATAGAATAATGGTTATGTAACAATGTAGATGGAAGAAACACAATCAGATATATTAGAATATCATAAACCGTTAGTAGAAAGGCTCGATTTTTTTTACAAATCGAAGAAAATCCCCCATATAATATTTCATGGTTCTTCCGGTTGTGGAAAGAGAACAATTTTGAATCATTTTATCAACAAGATATACAACAATGACAAACGAATTATAAAGGCAAACGTGATGTATGTGAATTGTGCGCATGGAAAAGGGATTAAATTTATTCGTGAAAAACTGAAATTTTTTGCGAAAACCAATATTTTATCAAATAACGGGGTATTATTTAAGTCAATAATTTTAATGAATGCGGACTATTTAACAATCGATGCTCAATCGGCTCTGCGCCGATGTATCGAATTATTTAGTTATAATACGCGTTTTTTCATAACATTAGAGAACAAACAGAAACTAATGAATCCAATATTGTCTCGTTTTTGTGAAATCTACATACCTGAATATACAGTAAACGGAGAAGTATCAAATTTCCATCAGCATTATATCAAAAAGGCAATCCCAACTGTGCGGTTGGAGAGTAACGTATTGGATGACGAAATGACAAAATTATATAGAGAAGAGGTAGTGCAACATAGCGATTTGATAAGTGTATCGGAACGATTATATGAGGGAGGAATAAATTGCGTAGACTTGATTTCTTGGATAAAAAAAACGGACTTGATAGAAGATAAAAACAAATCGACATATGAATTAGAGTTTAATATCATTCGTTCTGAATTTCGTTGTGAGAGATTATTAATATTCTACATATTGAATAATATATTCTTGCGTTCAGAGAACGATATAAAAAGTATAATAGGAATATAATTACAATGGACGATTTTGTACTTGCGAATTTGAATGAATCTCGTAATGAATGGTGTAGTCGTTTAGTAAGTATAATGACCCCGGTAATAACAAGTGGAATTCGCTCAATATTTAATGAATCGTGGAATATGTGTGTAGAAAACGACGAAGCAAACAAGTATTTAATGACATTTCAGAATTTATTGTCCCGTGTTCCCAAATGGAATAATAATATAATAGAGGAGGAACGAATCCGTATAATAGAAAGAAGTGGTTGCAACTATTTAGAAGATTTGATAACGTGCGTCCATATTATTCAGTTAAAGGTATTGACGTGTATCCGCGTGGGAAATAAACAGAAAAAAATCGATATTTCAGTTCCGAAATTAGATACCTTCATTCATAAAATCTATATTAACGTAGCGCGCAAGGTGTATGCGAATATATACTTGTTTGAAAAGAATCTATCCCCTTTACAATATCAAAAAACCAATCGCGAATTAGAAAATATAATCCAAGAGTGCATCTTGATTTCGATTCGCGAAAGTATTCCAACTGAGGCTATTATTCGTGCATATATGGACGAAAATGTAGAGCATGAGGAAGAAGTAGTGATTGAGAATATCACGGAAGAAGATCCTAGTATAAAAGAAGAAGTTAAAAATGCTCCCGAAACTGTCAATTCACAAGATTATTCCGAGCCGGAAGTGAAAATTGATACGAGTGGTGAAATGACAATAGTGCCTACTATTCAAAATGTGAATACGGAAGATGTAGTAACGAAATTATCTTTTAATGATATAGATAAAGTGTTAGACGAAGAAGACGATATTAAATCTGTGACCGCACCAAAAGCAATAGAACATTTAGAGTTGTTAAGTACTTCCAGAAGTTTAGAACGGAAGTTTGATGAATTAGACGACGATGAAAACTTTAAAATTACCGACACGGATATTTCAACGAGTTTTTTAGACATAGATAATTTAGATAAGGAGGTCGTCCAAAACAATGAATTCAAATTGAATGATGTGGAAGAATTGTATTAGACTGCGTAAAAATGGGATAATATACATCTATAAAAGATATATATATTGTGAAAATGGAAACCGTATTTGTAATATCAGTTGTAATCACATTCATTTTCTTTATTATGAAGGTGTTGGAAATGAAATATATACAAAAGGAAATCCGTCCATTAAAGGATACAATACGCGATTCTGTAATCGTGTTGGGAAGTTCAGTGGTATCACTATCCTTATTTTATTATGCGGGAGGGTCATTGAATGACTTTTTCAATATTCTTACGGATAAAAAGACATTGAATCCTTCAGCGACAGAGATATTTACGGGAGAACCTGGGTTCTAAATAAGATGAATGAAAATTATTTCACACCAACTGTGATTATCTTTCAATAGTGTATACTATGAATAAAATTCAACGTAGATTCCTATATTTTTTAGTTGGTTGCATTGGTTCTCGCATTATGATAACTCTGGTTGCCAAAAACATTGACAGTAAATATTTACCTATGTTAGGATATATTGCGCTTGTGCCTGCGGTAGGATTTCTCTATATCTATGTAACTGGTTCAAGAAAAGTGGGTATTGAAGTTGGGGGTGATAAAATATGGTGGAATTCCCTGAGACCACTACACTGTTTTCTATATTTATTATTTGCGTATAATGCTATAATGAAAAATAATCAATCTTGGAAGATTTTAGCACTGGATGTATGTATTGGACTTTTGGCATTTATTTTTCATCATTTCAAGGAAAACAACTTTGACAAACTTATGTAATTTACGGGATAACTTGGGTTAGTAGATAATCCGTGTGAAAGTATTTCACACCAACTATGATGTTGTTGTGAAAAAGTATAGATAGAATCCGGTTTATTATGTAAGCAAAAAGTATATGGGTCTGGATATATTTGTAGATGAATTTAGAAAGAATGGAAAAACATATTTGGAAAATATGGATGAAACCGAATTGGTGAAAATAATTCAAAGGTTGAATGATGCGTATTATAATAATACACCTGTGTTAAATGACAATGAATATGATATAGTAAAGGAATACGCAGAAGTGAAATATCCAAAAAATACGGTATTATTCGAAATAGGCGCTCCAGTGGTAAAACATAAAACCGCGCTTCCGTATGCGATGCCTTCAATGGATAAAATAAAACCAGATACAATGATCTTAGAGAATTGGATGAAAAAATACAAAGATACATACGTAATTTCACATAAATTGGATGGTGTAAGTGGATTATATAGTACGGAAGGAACCGCGCCGAAATTGTATACGCGTGGAAATGGAACAGTAGGACAAGATGTAACGAATTTATTGCGTTATATGAATTTACCAAAAAAAGAAAATGTGGTTGTTCGCGGTGAATTTATTATACCGAAGGATATATTTGAAAAAAAATACAAAACTAAATTTTCAAATGCGCGAAATTTGGTTTCGGGTATTATAAATAGCAAGGAACAAGATGAAAAGATACGCGACGTTCATTTTGTAGTATATGAGATGATTGTTCCGCATATAAAACCATCAGACCAAATGAACGAAATAGACAAATATGGATTTGAAAAAGTGGTGAGTCAAAACACAAATACATTGTCAAATACATTTTTATCAGATTACTTACTCGAATCACGAAAGACAAGTGAATATGAAATAGATGGAATTATTGTATCCCACGATGATGTATATGAACGAACCAATAAAAACCCGGAACATGCTTTTGCGTTTAAGATGGTAATAACGGATCAAGTAGTTGAAGCGAAAGTAGTTGATGTGATTTGGACGGCGAGTAAGGCGGGATACTTAAAACCGAGAGTGCGTATAGAACCAGTTAGAATCGGTGGTGTAAAGATAGAATATGCTACCGGTTTTAACGCAAAATTTATAGAACAAAATCAAATCGGTATAGGTGCGGTGATACGTCTAATTCGAAGTGGCGATGTGATACCATATATTCAGTCGGTAACCGAGAAAGCCGAACACGCGAAAATGCCCGAGGTTAAATATCATTGGACGGATACACGTGTAGATATAATATTGGATGATTTGGCATCGGATGAGACCGTAAAATTAAAAAATATAACAGAATTTTTCACAAAATTGGGTGTAGATGGATTATCAAGTGGAAATGTAAAACGTATAATGGAAGCTGGATATGATAGTATTGAAAAAATAATCAAAATGAAAAAAGATGATTATGAAGAGGTCCGTGGTTTCAAGGAAACCATGATAAATAAAATCCACGATGGAATACATAGTAAATTAGAACAAGCTTCATTGATAGATATTATGGTAGCGTCTAATTTATTAGGTCGTGGTTTAGGAAGTCGTAAAATAACACCGATAATGGATATGTTTCCCGACATATTATTTGAAAAGGAAAGTGATGAAACAAAGATCGAAAAAATATTACAAGTGAAGGGAATAGGTAAGGAAAACGCGAAAAGTTTTGTATCAAATATAGAGAAATTTAATACGTTTCTAGAACTATGTAATCTGAAATTGAAATATTCATCAGTAAAAAAAACGAGTACGACTGTAAAAAATAGTTCAGAAACGAAAAAGAATACAACTGTAAAAAATAGTTCAGAAACGAAAAAGAATACGACGGTGAAACAAAAAAAGAGTCCAGATATCAATGACGACCTGTATGGTAAAAATATAGTAATGACAAAGGTTCGCGATAAAGGAATAATCGGGCATATCGAAAAAAATGGCGGAAAAATGGAGGATACTGTAAATAAAAATACATATTTGGTGATAACAAAGTCGCACGACGATACAAGTAACAAAATTCAAAAAGCAAATGACTTACATATACCGATATACACAGTATCTGAATTCATAAAAAAATATGTAAATAAAGAGTAAATAGTAAAGAATAGTATCATAATGGAATATTTCAAACCAGGTGACATGATATACAAAATAAAATATTCCGGTGAAATAGAACAAGTGGATTATTCGCAAATATATGTAATACTTGCGGTTCGAACTACACGAGTCGGTAAACATTCTGTACGCGTCAAGGCTCTGTTGGATGATAAAACCGAATGTATATTATTAGAGAAGAATAAGATATATGTAGAGAAAATAAACACCGGATGTTGCGTATGTAGTTAGTGGTGTGGTTTATTTTGGTTTCTTATCAAAACAAGGTATTCCGCGTATGACATCAATATTGTCTGGTAATCCCGAAACCTGTATATAATTCGCTACATCATCTGCGATATACAACGTATATGGTATATCCGCGTTATTTACCGCACATTTACTCGTCCATTTATCAAGTTTTAATACTTCATTTAGACCTCGTATTCTACCGATTACCCCCAAATGTTCGTTCGGTCTTTTTCCGGGTTTGCCATTAGTATGTTTGATTCTCCATTCACATGATAGCGCGTTTCGATGATCGATAAAACCGGTGAGTAAAGCATATATTTCCCAACCGCCACCGCGTCCGTGTGTATATCGTGCTCCACCTGTGATTTCTTCATTATGTTGTCGTAATCTACGTCGCGGGTCATTTGTAGATCCATTGTAGGTGAGATGTTTGTACTGATATTGTTTGTTTCTCAATATATAACAATACCATTTTTGTGTTTCTTCTTTGACTTCTTTGACTTCTTTGACTTCTTTGACTTCTTTGACTTCTGTTAAGTATGTTTCGTCCATTATATTTTGGTAGTATAGTATCAAAATATATAATATTCTTGCAATGTAACCGAAAAATTGAATTGATATGAGATGAATATAATTGCATAAACATTATGAGTACTACTCTTATTAGGAACAAAATTTTGGAACAAATTAATTTGATGGATTTTCAAACGGTAAAAGAATATAGCAATTACATCTTAGGAATTGCCGGAATATATCTATTATGGATTTCGGTCCATTATATAACCCCACATTTGTATGTATATTTCTGTGTTCCACCTACGATTATTGGGTTGTTAATGTCCCCATTCACCTCAACCATGCCACATTGTCAAGGACTGAGATGGTTGTTGTACACAAGTTCAGATAGTATAAAAGCAATGTGGTTTGTATTAAGTGCGTGGTGTTTTGGGAAAATCCAAAATTATATGACAACAAGCGAAAAGAATATTTTGAATACAGAAGAAAATGAGGAAAATAAGGAAAATAAGGAAAAATCGAAATAAATAAAAATCGAAATAAATAAAAATCCATTCGTCATTTTTTGTTGTTACATTTGATACGACGGGTAAGAATCGATATCTTGTATATTTTTTATATCGGTATAAGAATCAATAGCATATTTATTAAAATAAGGAAAATCTAATTGTTTTTCGGGTCTATGATTATGAACTGTTCGCGCGATCATTTTATATAGTTTGAATTCGGGATATCTATCCTCGCCATTTGATTTATATAGAACATTTTTATTATTATCATCTTTGCACCATCTATCAATAGTGTGTTGTAGTTCATTCATATCGTCAGATTCTTCATCTTGAATAATAAAGTCATATATAGAACATCCAAGACGACATAAGTCAAAACTACAGTTTGGTTCGAGTAATGGTTTCGAAGTATTCATAAACGGTTCGCAATTATATTGTGTAGCTGCATCTCCACCTGGTGCAAAACTGTCACTGCAAAATGTGTTTCCTTTGAACTTATAAATCGCGCGTCCAAAATCAATCATTTTGAAAATCTTGCCGTGAGTAGGAACAGAATAAACGATTTTATTATATTTATAATATAAATGTGTGATATCTGTATTTACGTACATAATATTATTTGTATGTAGGTCATTATGTGTAAAAGAAAACATTTTTTGGAATGTAATAAGTATCATGACAATTTGAAATAATGCGCTTGATATCAGTTCTTGTGAAAGAACGTGTGTTTCAAATAATTCATCTAATGTGCCGTCGCATTTTTCAAGGCATATTAATTGAACCGGAAATTGATTTATGTATGCGTTTTCAACAATAGTTGCTTCTGAAGATGAATCCGAATGTTCTGAACTATCCGTTTCCCAAGATGATTCTTCATTGTTTTCTTCATCCTCGTCTGTGCTGTAATTTAATTCACTGTCATTAGAACTGTCATCTGAAGATACAGTTTCGATTTCATCATTCGTTTGTTCGTTGTCAGACGTATTTAATTCTACAGAGTAAATCGTTTCAATGGTGCCGATAGCGTCATTGTCAATAATTTCATTATTAAATTCATTCTCCATTTTTTCAACCAAATTATCGATATTCATCTCATCACCAATCTCTAATGTGGCTCTATATTTGCGCGAACCATCCGTATCATTTTCATAATCATTGTTGGTTAGTTCATACATTGTTTGATTATAATTGAAAAAAGTAGAAGTATGTAAATAATCAATATCGTCCGAAATATCCATTTTATATTTGTTTTGAATACCTAGATAACTTCCGTAAAAGTCTATTCCATTCACAAAATTATGATGGTTTAGGGCAATGCTTGATAAGAAATTAAAAAAACAATCTACATAAGCGCAATTATTTACATCATTGAATTTCGGTAAAACGTGCGTTTCATTGTTATTCACTGGATAGGAGGGTAAATTTGATAAAATATCGGTGTGTTTTTCATATTTTCCAATCAAATATCTAATCGGGTCGACCAGTGGCGAGAACTTAATAAATGTTTGTTTCGTTTCTCTCTCTGATGTATGTGTATTTAAAACAGTATTCATATCGATAAAATGTTTTTTATGATTGAACTGAATCGAATTATAGTTGTTTTCAGTGAGTGAGAAAAACGTGTTATATGTAGGATGATAGTTTTGCAATTTGCTAATACGAAATGGGTTATAGTCAAAATTATTGTCTTCAATCGAATAAATATAATTATCTTCTAAATATTTTAATGCCGGCAAAGACGTTTTGTAATAATTCAAAGAATGCGAATCCATAATAAGAATCGAATATAGTTTTTAATACCATATTATTATGAAATATTAAACCCAATTACTATGTAAATGCGTAAGAATGATATTTAGGGAAATGTAGTACTAATATAAAGATGACACTAGAATTAAAAAAATTCAATATGCGAGATATTACATTCAAACCGGAGGAGAATAAAGGACCAGTAATTGTGCTGTTAGGACGTCGTGATACAGGAAAGACATTTTTGATAAGAGATTTATTATATTATCATCAAGATATTCCGATAGGAACCGTGATGTCTGGCACGGAAGCTGGAAACGGATTTTATGCGGAACACGTCCCTAAATTATTTATTCATCACGAGTTCTCTACAGTTTTGGTAGAGAATGTGTTGCGTCGACAAAAACAGGTCCTTAAACAAGTTAATAAAGAAATAAAACAGTATAATAAAACAAAGATAGATCCGCGAGCATTTGTAATTATGGATGATTGTTTATATGATTCAACATGGACGAGAGATAAAATGATGCGTTTGTTATTTATGAATGGGCGTCACTGGAAAATTATGTTAATTATTACAATGCAGTATCCACTTGGTATACCGCCAAATTTAAGAACGAATATCGATTATGTATTCATATTAAGAGACTCCTATCTTTCAAATAGAAAACGAATATGGGAAAATTATGCTAGTATGTTCCCAACATTAGAGGCATTTTGTGGAGTAATGGATCAAACCACCGAAAATTACGAATGTTTGGTGATTAACAATAATTCGAAATCTAACAAATTATGTGACCAAATCTTTTGGTATAAAGCAGAAACCCATCCACCTTTTAAATTGGGTTCAAAAGAATTTTGGGAGTTATCTAAAAATATGGGTTCGGATTCTGAAGATGAAGAATATGATCCATCGAAAGGAAAGAAGCGGTCTGGTCCAGCGATTAATGTGAAAAAAACAAAATGGTAAAAAAAACAATATATACATTTTTATTTTATTTTTTTATCCTGGTCCACCTTGTCATATATCAGTTGCGTTTTCCAATGCGTTTGTATCAGTGTCAATATTGGAGGGAGTTGTAATTTCACTAGGAACAAGCCGATCGAGCCGATTGATGATATACTCCATTTCACCAGGAATAAGTCGATCGAGTCGATTCATATACTCTATTTCACCAGGAATACGTCGATTGATATACTTTATTTCACTAGGAATAAGTCGATTGATATACTCTCGTGATAAAGTGATGTTTTCAGATTCTTCGTTTATTGATAGTGTTGAAATATCCGGAATGGATGCTTCGTTAAATGGTTCTCGTTCTATTATAGAACATTCTGATTCTGTAACAAAATTATATTCGTCCACGTCTGGGGTTTCTCCTGAATAAGGGTTTTCATTGGATGGGTTACGATCAATAAAACTATACACAAAATCCTTTATTCCTTCGTCATCAAATTCAAGATCTGCCAATGTAAGTGGTGCCATTGTAATATCATCATTCGTTTCTTCCTGATGGTTCAAAAGAAGGTCATCTGATGTAAGTGTTCCTATTGTAATATCGTCCGCATCCGCATCATCAGCATCATCAGCATCCACATCGTCCGCATCCACATCGTCCGCATCCACATCGTCAGCATCGTCAGCATCGTCCGCATCCACATCGTCCGCATCCACATCGTCAGCATCGTCAGCATCGTCCGCATCCACATCGTCAGCATCGTCCGCATCCACATCGTCAGCATCCGCATCGTCAGTATCCGAATCATCATTTATTCTCCAATCGAATACATCAGTTGTAAATTTATCTTGTAACGACAAATGAGAGTTCAAATATACAATAGTGCTTGATAATCGAAGATTAGAAACATTATGTGGTGGTTCTGGGTGTTTATCATTATATGTAGGTTTTGTCTTAAATAATTTACCATTTGTATTGTTTTTTTTCATGCTAATAATTTTTCGTCCGAATGCGTTAAATTGCCGTGTATCAAATTTTTGTAGTGCGTTAGATAATAATTTAAATGACTTTGATTGAATCCCTCGGTCAAGTGAATATCTAAATTTAAGGTATAATTCAAGGTAGGGTAGGAATATTTCGACCAAGCGTTCTTTCGGGAAATTCATATCAAAATTCCGAAACATGTCTTCCCTATGGTACCATTCGGCTATCATTTCGCGAATATGTTCGGCTTGAACTGAAATATTAGAAGAAGTAACGATTTGGTGGATTTCATTATCTATAATATGACCGTGACATTGTGCAACAAAACTGGAGAGGTCCATATTATTGTAGACAAATTTGTCTATAATTGTAGGGACTCTTAAGAGAGATGTTATATGTTTCCAAAATAGATTAAATATGTCTGCTTTCGAAAAATCCATGTTATTATATGGATTTTTGGGCGATTTTGGTGCGATAAACATATCATCGCATATTGTAAGAGAATTAACGATAATTTTAGTGAGGTCTTGAAGTGTAAATAGATAGATTTTGTTATTTTGTATTACGCTAATAACGTTTTTTTGGGAAGGTGATAATTTATTTAAATAGAGGTCAGTGTCAACCGCGTGTGTGTATTTGCGTAGTTTATATATATATGCCAATTTACAAAATGCGAAATAGTGACGTTGACTTTTATTGAAAACATTACAGAATTTATCTTTAGATTCCGTGTTCATAGAGAAACTTTGTAATACATCTTTCAATACTTGAAACTTATTGCGAAACCCAGATGGATTAAGAAACGATTTAAATGATGTATCTGGTATTCCTACAAAACGGTTAACTTCAAATATTAAGCGATTTACAGATGGTAGCTCGGAATTAGTATATGTGTCAGTTGTTCCTTCACATTGTTTCATTAAACTGCCTATATATTTAATCTTATCTTCAAATGTAATGTCTGGTAGTGGTTTGTCATATAACGAGTCCTCGTGGGACAATGTCAATTTGTGCACGATTGTAGAAAACGAGCTCATATTGTTAGTAATAATTAAGATACTATTACTAATATTAAAAAAAAGTTTCAATTTTTACTTATTAATTGCGTTTTCTAGAACAATTTGGTTACGCTGTTGTGTGGCTTCAACAGTGTCTACCTCACGTTCATCAAAGTTAGTAGTCTCGGTAACACCAATCAGATTACCTTCATCATCCATTGTCTGCGTAAGAACGTTTCCACTTGCGTTCGCCTTGTCAATGTTCTCCATAATAGCCTTCTTCTTGGTTTCACGGACACGTTCCTCGAACTCCTTCTTGGCGAGCTCCTCATTCTTCATCTTCTCCTTGTGTAACGCATTTAGTTCTTCTTCCAAGTGCTCGACTCTGCCGGTCTTATACGCATCAGGATCCCAAGGAACCCATACACCAACGGGACCGACATAAATATCGTGACTTGGGTCACTATCGCGCAGTTTCTTACACTTTTCCTCCGCCTCACCTTGTGTAGAGAATACTCCACGAACCTTGACGCCACGAACAGATGTTTGATATGAATGTTCCTTTGAGAATTGTTCGTTTAGCTTCTCTTCTTGCTTATCAATGAAGTTCTTATAATCGTCCTCTATTCCGGTAGATTGTAGTTTATCGTTCTCCTCCTTAATAAAGTCATTGAAATCCTGGATAAGAGTTTCTACATTCAAATTATACTTATACGCAATAAAATGGACGAATTCAAAGTACTTCTCCATAGATTTAGAGAATTCCCATTGTTTAATAAATTGGTCGAATAAAAATACTTCCCGCTTCTTCAAAATTTTTTCAGGAGAAACAAATGACATACATGCGAATTTTTGACCTGCGATTGCTTGATCCTCAAAACACAAATCGACATATTTAGGATTTACATCGCCTGTTTCAGTCAACTTCTTATCAAAACTAGACATGTTCGTTATATAACAAATTTACTACATAATGTTTAAGTGATTTTACACAAATATTATAATTTTTTTATTTTGTTATAATATATAACTGATGCTTAATTTAACTGAGTTGGTAAAACGTGCTATTAAGTACTTGATCGAAGGTCTTGTGGTTGCTCTTGCGGCATTCGCTATTCCTCAAAAACAATTGAAGGTGGAGGAGATTGTCATCATTGCGTTGACTGCCGCCGCGACATTTAGCATTCTTGATGTATTTATTCCTGCTATGGGTTCTTCCGCACGTGGTGGTGCCGGTTTCGGTATTGGTGCCAATCTAGTAGGCGGTCTTAAGATGGTAGCTTAAGAACAAATTGTAATTTTTGATATTGTAGTGTAATATCAAAAATAAATTATGCGTCATAATACGGATTATCGTGTATTTTCATACTGCAGTATTCTTGGGGTTCCTTTTTATAATCAACCGGGTCGTGAAGTCCAGCTTCTTTTGCGTTTTCTAATAGAAATTTAAAATTCTCCCAAAATTCTTTCTTGTGACCTATCGAACGTGTCATAATATGTGCCAGTTCGTGTATTGCGACAAACATAAGTGTTTTCTCGTCAATTAAATTATCATTATTCTCTTTCTTTTTATTCAAACAAAATGCTATTTTCTCACCTTTGTTCTCGCTATATGCAGTAAATTTACTGGTAGGAAGTGTTTCCGTTATAGCGTTTGGATTGAAACCGCCGACTAAACGTTTTACAGATTCATTATCTGGATGAGTCTTTTTCATATATTCAACTAGGTCAGAACACTTATTTGTAACCGTTGCGAGTAAATCAACTGCGTTAGTTAGTTGGTCTCGTTCCCTTACACAATATTTATTACCATCAACTTCTGATACAACACATTTCAATTGAAAAGATTCAATATCATCGTAATATTTATATAGACATGCACCTAAAACTGCGAAAATAACAAAATAGCCTAAAATATCTCCTTTGTTCATTATACAATAATCGCTGATATTATCATTCGCCGAGTTTTTACAAAATTAGAAAATGTGAAATATTATACATTTTCTAATGATACAAATTAATGTCCGATTTCAAGAGGAAGTCTAGAACTATCTGCCTCAATCGTACTTTGGTTCCAGGGTCCAACATCCGCCTTGGAGATAGGAGGGTCTGAACGTAGAGATAGGTTTGCGTTTCTCATAACATTACCTTGCATACCAAGTTTGATAGAATTTTCATCAAGTTGGCTATTTGTTGCGGAACCCTGAACGGGAGGTGCTCCATCGGACCAAGCAGAGTTTGTATCCTTGGGTAGTAATTCTTCGGGATTGGCAACAGATTGAACTGAATAACCGTGAACCGCATTGGGCTCACTTGGTGCCACCGCACCTTGTGTTGCCTCGGATTTGTCTTCTCCAGATGTTCCGTCTTCCATAGTATCCATAACAGATTTAATGGTTTGTTTTGTGTCAACATAATAACTGAGAGCCCAAATAAGTACTGCTATAATCAAAACAATTATCATATTCTTTGTGAAGAATTTTTCCAGTGCTTGCTTTATACTCTTAAACATAATATGCTATATATAAATGATGGATAATTTTTTTTGGATAAACTATTAATTTCGTCTAAAATTCATTTCCATCACTCATCTTCAAATTCACTGTCACTTGATTCATCTATATCGTCTAACATATATGTATTTTTGATACGTTTTGCGTCTAAATAAGATTGCAGTGCGAGTTTCTTAGCAACTTTTGCTTTTTCCAGTGCCTCGCGATACATTTCGTAATATACATCATTTCGTTCTTTAATTTTAAATAAATCATTATTCGAGTCTGTAATATCTAAATCCACCACTTCCAACATATCATCCTGATTAGTGACATTATTTTCGATATTATTATTTGGCATAACTGATGTATCTTCATTTATGTCTATATTCATAGAAATGTCGATTGTATCATCATTTTCTCCTAAAATATCAGTATCAGAAGTATCTACTTGGATATCTGAAGATGTTATTTCTTGTTCTTCGACATCGATGATATTTATATCAGTTTGATTTTGTTCGATTTCCGATACGATATTGTCATTTGCGATTGTATCTATGTGATTCGTTTCCTCTAAATGATGTTGTGATATGTCGGTGTTCTCAATTGGTATAGAATGGATAGTTTTGTCATTTGAATTTGTTTTTAATAAACATTTTTCAAAAATATTCGTATCTTGTAACAATAACACTTGTTTTAAATCAAACTCAATTTGAAAGCTACTTGCGGAACATTTGATACCTTTTACTTCAAGAATACTCATTACATTATGTTTTTCAGTAATAGTAGTAAAATCGATTGCGTTTTCATTGTCATCATAAAACTTAATAGCAGGTTTATCTAAAGCTGATTGAATATTGACGCGCAACAAGTAATATTTTCCCGATTTATAAACCTTTATCGGGCTTGTAAAAAAGTCTTCTATTATAGGTTTGTCCATGTCACCATCGAACCAAGATTCGCGATTCTCATATATATTTTTTTGACAGTGTGATTCTAGGTTCTCAATCCAAGTTAAAAATGATTCGTTTTCGTTTGTAAACAGAAGGTCGGTAATAAACTTCTTGCCTATCTTGGTTATACCTTGTTTCGTATTGCATTTTGGGGGTTGAATATACAGAGGATTGTTATTAAAAGAACATTTAATAAAATAATTTCCACCATTAGCGGGTATAGGTTTCGTAAATTGCAATTGCTTGAAATCAAATTCTTTAAACAATTTGTCGCTATCTAATATTTCGTTCATTCAACTAAAGTTCTCCTTAACAACATTTGATATGAAAAATAAAAATATCAAACGAATTAGTTTATACGGCAGAAATATTACATTTACATACAGTAGATTGTACGTTATAAATGAAAGGTATTCGTGAAAATTGTATCGCTTTTTTTCAAGACGAACAAATACGCTCTGATATTCGTTTTATTATAAAACCACTAATTGATTCGGTATACAGTGAAGTAAGTATTTATATTTGGATAATTTGCTTTTATAATTTATTTTTAGCATTTATCATTTTAGCAAATTTATTTTTATTATACAAGTTAGTGAACAGTTTAGATATATTGCCACTACCCGAATTATCAACCTTGTAGGTTTAGATTGATAATCTAAAATCTGTTTATTTAGTAAGATAGTGAATATGGATGAAAAACAGATTGCTGTTCTTTCAAATGAACGCAAAGAATTAACCGAAAATGTAAAAAAGTGGGTCACTCTAGAAAAACAATTGAAAATAGTAAATGAAAAAACGCGTACAATGCGCGAAATGAAACATGCGTTATCAAGCGAGATTTGTAATTATATGGTAACAAAACAAACAACTCCGGGTATTATCATAAGTGATGGTGAATTAAAATTGTACGATAAAAAGGATTATACCCCATTGTCATATGGATATATAGAAACGTGTTTGTCTGATATCATACGTGATGCAGACCACGTAAAATATATTATGGGTTATTTGAAAGAAAAGCGTGATATTACAATATCAAAAGATATACGTTATGTGATGAAGAAATCATAAACTCAATACAGTTGGAATATCGATTTTTTCATCGTTGTATATAATATAAGGACAATGATGAATTCCAAATTATCCAAGTGTATACGTGGCGAGGCATTAAATGGAAATATGAATATTGGCGGGTATCCACTACAAGAAGTAATATCTACTATGAGAGCACCAACAACAGTGGATGGTGATTTAGAGAATACTGGTAATATACATATACCAGACAGACATGACGGTTTAGTAATCCCACTTGGTTTATATTTGAATACTCAATTGCAGGGCGTTCCCAATCGGTCTAACATCAAAACTAAGATTATCGAGAAAATAGATGTAATTAGTGACGAATTATTTGATATATTCGTCGACAATGTTTCACCGAAGAAAGCTAAAAAAAACACACAAAAAATGAAATTAAAAGTGAAACCTCGCAATACAAAGAAAAAGTCCTGAAAAATCTAATTACATATTATAGTTGTGAATATGAATATTCAGATAATAGTAGATGTAATGATTGGTGGTATAATCGCTGGTTGTTTTTCGTATTTATCGTCTATATACCAAGATAATCCTGCTGCTATAAAGATTGCCGCTTATCTATGGGGTGCTCCACTAGTATTTTTTTATTTGTTATATATAGTTTGGAGAAGTGGAAATAATACGATTATTGCGTTTACGCGACACGCCGCATTTGGAACATCATTAACAGTTGTATCAACGTTATTTACATTATTTTTTTATCAATATGGAAAAGTTCCCACTATTATTGCGAATATATTATTATTACTATTCTTTTTATTCGGTTATTTTTACTATGAATTATATAATAAATTTTAGTATCGCAATTACAATAAGTAATTGCGATGTAACATAATGAATTAGTATTTAGACCACGTATTTCTACTGAAAGAATTGAGTTTAAGTAATTCAGATGCGTTATCCTTCCAATACTGAATTTTCTCTTCTAATTCTTTGTCTTTTTGACTTTGTGGGAAAATATTAGTTTGTTTCATCATTAATCGGTCTTTATCCTGTTGTGTTGGTTCTGGTTTCTTTCCAAAACAATTGATTCCAAACTTGACATTCGGGTTACCAATATATCCACCGTTTACGCCTGGTCTACCACAGTTATTTTTGTATTCAGGTGTCTCTTGTAGTTTATTCCATGTTTCCTTTTGTGTAGGAAATAAAGCCATTTGTCCTTCCGACCAACCATAATTACACCATTCCCCCCCATTGTTATATGATTCTTCGACTTGGTCGTATGTTGCGAGTTTAGCACCTAGTGCACTACATACCGCTTGAGCGTCGTCGTATGCGTATAAATTATTCGAAACATTGAAGACTTCATCAACTGATACAGGTAATTCCGGTTCAGGAACAGGAACTTCTTTTTCTACATTTAAACGAAGAGATTGTAAAATATCGTCAAACGAAATTCCTAATACATATTTAAAAAACACTACGAATACATTTATTACGAATGCTAACCATGTGATATTTTCAATAAAAGATACAGTTGTAGGTTTTGTTTCTGATGTCATAGGAATACGAAATAAATAGACGGAAAGGTAAAACACAAATAAGAATAGTGCGGTTGTAAGTAATGAAAATGGACTCTGAACGTATTCGACTGATTCGTTATATATATTTTTCATATTCGTTTGGTTCTCTTCCATGCTGGTTGCGAAGAAATAAATAACTAGATACGAAAAAACCGCAATTAATACAATCACATCTAGTATACGACTAAGAGTTAATGAAATTCCAGTATTTTCAGAGGAAGGTTTATTATAAAACTTTCCTAAAAGATAATATGATACAATATATACAATCACAAAGAAAACGAGTAAAGACAGATTTCGTTTATTAAAAAGCATGCTTTCAAATGATTGGGATGTATTTGTTATTTCAGATTGTTCTACAATAGTAGGAATAGTTGTGTCATCAACTGGTGGTATGGGAACAGGTTGAATCGTTGGTATCTCTATTTGATTAGTGGGTAAATTTGTTTGATTATCTATTATTTCAGGTGTAGTCATAGTTTGTGTTTCAGAAGACATATAATCAGTATATTATACAAGGTTATTTTTTTTACGGTAAAATAAACAGTATGCTTTTGATGAAATAAGTTGCGATGTATCATTGACAATATCGACTTGATCATCATTATAATGATACCATTTATTTTGTGCGTTCTTTACAAAGGATGTATAATGACCCCCGGAAGTCCCACCACCGTGATTGCATATCCCATATAAATCATATATATACGATTTTGAATTATACCCTTTGACATATTTTGATAAATCCAGGTCCTCGATTGGAAAGTCAACTAAATTATTTAACTTGAATCTCCAATCAACAAACCGTTTTAATACAATAACAATAATATTCGGTAAATTCCAAAATGTAATTTGTTTTATTACATCTTCCTTTTTGTTTGTTTTCTCGTTATACCACGCATTATCACCAGTTAATAATTCGGGTTTTGTATGTAAATCAAAACATTCATATAACGTGGTCATTTTAGATTCACCATCACTAATCGGTAAGTTCAATACGAAAAATGACTCGGGTCTACACGTATATGTTTTTTTCCCATTTTTTGAAATGATTTCAGAAATGTAAATTCCATAAAATAAATTCATTATTTCCGAATATTCTTTGGAATAAATAGTTTTCAGCATTTCATAACATTTAACTGCGTTACTATCTGTATCGCACATTATTTTCCCTGTTATTTTCATTTTTACACCACGAGAGATACTATTATGCATACAGTCGATTATGAAATATAGAAATTCAGGCATGTCATTTTGTGCCATTCCGGTAAATAAATCTCTATCCTTTTTTTTCGCAATAGTCCTAATTTGATGAACGAATTTTTTAGGTGAAACTACACCATTTCCAGACCACATAACTTTCCTAAGGTCATTCCATTCTTGAAAAACAGTTGTATCTGGTAGTGTTTTTTTTAATAAGGGTATATGTTTTTCACTATTCATAAATTCATTTAACTCGTATGTGTGACTAATCACTTGCATACAAGAGTTCAAAAAACAAGTATTTCCCAGATTAACCATACCAGTAATGCCTTTATTATGATATTTTTTTAGGTCCATTCGTTTATTATATTATGAAACTATATACGTTACCCTTTACATCGTTATATTATATACATCTTTGAATACGCAAACGCTTTTTTATGATATTTTGTTATTGAAAAAATATATTGTATTCTCAAAATACATAAACACTATCTGTTACACCAATATAGTATAATTTATTATGAATCAAAGTGAAATTGTAGAATTAGTAACCGCACTATTGGATTTATCGCGCATACCACCAAATAATGAAACGTTGCCGACTTATAATAATATAGAATCCGAAAGGACGGGCAATATACATACACCTCTAGACGAAGAAAACTCACCCACTGATGTATCTGACCGCCAAATGGTATTAACTGTGTTGGATAATATAACAACCCAATACAATTCTACTATAAATCAATACCACACAAATATCCAAAACGCAATTTCTATATTGCAAAATATAGATACTCAACGACATTCACGGGTGAATGGGAGTGAAAATATAACACCAATTCAGTTACCTCTTCGCGCACCGTCCAGCACCAATCGTGCACGAGAGAATACCATTTTTTATACAACATTTATACCTGAAAATTTACAGAACGTGATTATTCAACCAAGTGAAGAAGAAATCAACCGTTCGGTAGAGAATGTGCGATATACACAGACAAACATCATTGATGATAACCGTTGTCCAATCACATTAGAACCGTTTATGATAGGTGATAATGTGAGTCGTATACGACATTGTGGTCATACATTTAGCATCGCGAGTTTACAAAATTGGTTTCGTGGTAGTGTCAGGTGCCCGGTGTGCAGATATGATATACGCGAATATCAACCGGGTTCTCCTCCTATCAATCCAAATTTGAATGATAATATTGAAGAATCGCAACCAACGGAAAACAGCGAAGAGAATATAGATGAAGACGAATTGTTAGATAATAGACTACGAACACTGACATCTGATGTAACTAACATAATATCAGATTATTTCACAAATGAAAATCCAGGTGTATATAATTTTACTAACGCATTTGAAGGTAATAATGCCCCTCAGGTTTCGGTCGAAATTCATACACAAATGACTGATGGCGACAGCGACAGTGGCAGTGGCAGTGACAGTGACAGTTATTCTGATATCCAACCGAATTATTCAGTAGATTAGTGAATAGAATGACATTGAAAACGAATTTCAATGTCATATGTCATATTATATATCAAAGTTCCACTCCTCATATAGACCACCCGCGTGTAATGTTGGGACAAACATAGATTGTGTATCAAACAAATCATAGTAGTTGTCTATATCATCTAGTTTCTGGTTGATATCTTGGGAGTCACATTGAAGTGACTTGTAAAGAGTATACATTACGTGAAGATGTACCAAATGGGTTAATTCTTTTTCTAATTCTTCTTGGTTCTCAATATATCGTTTATCATATCCAATTTGGCTTGTAAAATTCGAAAAGGTTATATTATCGCTTTCAATGAAAGGTAATTCAGTGTGCCCTGTTATTCCTTGATGATGTAATTTATAGGGAGTTCGTGAAAAAAAATGAGAAACCGAAACAAATGCGACTGCCAATAATTGGAACATCTTATCATAGCATGTATCAATAATTCTATATCACTTCAAATGTGTAATTATGTGTTCTCTAATATAGATATCAATCTCTCATTTGATGTAAAAAGCAACAGAAAACATATTTTAGTTGAAACAATTTTATGTTGTCATAATATAAAGAATTAAGTGATGTATTCTAATATGGATAGCGATGGAAATACTTTATCAGTGATTGAGGAATTGTTGGGTGAACGGGTTCGTCGTCGCACCTTCCTCCAGAAATATTTTTGTTGTTGTTTTTTCCCAAAGAACTTGGGTTCAATCGGTATACAACATGAACATAGTAAATAAATAATGACAACATAAGGTAAAAGATACAAGTAAATTTGTTATGTGTTCTCATACATAGAAATCATTTTCTTTTTTTGCAAGTAATAATCAACAATCGGTTCAGTGTAACCTAACGATTTATACTTGGTTGAATCACACACAAGATACCATTTGTGGATATCATTAGCACTGACTGTTTTAAGTTGAGGAATCCATTTTTTAATATACTCGGCGTGAATGTCGTGTTTTGAACTCTGTATCCACGGGTTCATATCTCTGAAATAGGGTTTCATATCTACACCCGTTCCACTAATTCCTTGCCAATTTCCATTATTTGACGCAATATCATAGTCTGTTAGTTTGGTTGCGAAATATTGTTCTCCAATACGCCAATCAATTAACAATGTCTTTATTAAAACACTTGCAGCTATCATTCGTCCGCGATTATGCATATATCCAGTTGCGTTTAATTCACGCATACCAGCATCAACAATTGGAAAACCAGTCATCCCCCTTTTCCACTTGTCGATAAAGTTGTTATTATTACTCCATTTTAATGAACGATATTTCGGTTGGTAAGATTGTCCGACCACTTCTGGATAACCATAGAGAACATGAGCAAAAAATTCTCTCCATATAAGTTCACGTATTATGCCGTGTTTGAGTCCAAATTCACTTTTAATAGAATGGTATACTTCTCGAATAGATATACAACCAAACTTTATGAATGCGGACAGATGGGTGGTTTTATTTGAAAAATTATCCCGCGTTTGGTCGTATTTTTTTTGTTTCATAGTAGCATTATATAATTTGATAATAGCGGGTCTTCGTCCTCCATGAACGATTAAATTGTCATTCTGTTTCACAAACCTATCTCTAAAATATTCAATCGTTTTTTTATCGTTAGCATTCGTATCAATAATTGGTACAAATTTATGATTACGTTTAATAAAAGGTTTTTTTACAGGTCTATAGAGAACCTCATTTAAAAAGGGGGTATATTTTTTATAAGGTGTCTTACTTCCACTGGTAACGACTGTACCGGGTTCATATAAATAATAGTCAGAATGAATAAAACACTTCACACCTAATTTTTCACACAATGCTGATGTTTTTATATCACGGTCAACTGCGTATGGGGTATAATCTTTATTGAAATGTAATGATTCTATATGAAGTTCTTTTATAATATTCTTCAACACATCTAATTGTTTCCCGTAGAATAGCAATAATTCGCCATTCTTGCTGTTAATTTCGGCACCTAAATCTTCTATGCTTTCAATCATAAATTGAATCGCATTATTAGAACGATACTTATTTGATGAACTAACCTGCTCTGGAGTAAATATAAAACAAGTATAGATAGAATCACACATATCGATTGCGTTGTTTAATCCAATATTGTCTTGTATTCGTAAATCGCGATGAAATAAAAATAGTCCACGCATATTGAGAACCTATAATTACAATATAGACATATTTTTTATTATCTTGATAAACGATATATGATTGCCTCGAATACAGTAAATATACAACTTTGTCTGATAGTATTTCATCAATTCAATAAACAATATAGAAATATTCGTGTTAAATTTATCAAATGGAAGAAATACCTGGTTTGTATGATATAATAAACATATGTGGGTCGGGGTTACTATTTTATACATTCGGTGGATATAACTGGTTATATAATTACGTTTCTCCTATGATAGAATCAATATGTATTCTCATATTTACACAATACGTGTCATTGTACCATACTACAAAATCCTATTTCGAATATACATATGATACTTACCCTATTGTTCGAGGCGCAACAAATGAATTGAAACTTGCGTACGATATGCTACACGCGTCGTATTATGATTATCACACAGAGCCACCGGTTGAACCTTGGTTATGTGTTGTTTTTATAAACAAGAACAATTTACCCGAACGAAAGAATAATCCATACACGTTTATTGAAGATTATAGTTATTTTCTTCCGTATGAAAATGAAAATGAAATAGACGAAACTTCATATTACAATGAATATCTTGAAGAAGCACACGATGCTGCAAATAATATAATCGATTTTGAAAGTATTTACGAGTCCATTATAGTAATGAATGTGAAAAATACATATTATTATCGTATATTATATAATACACAACGGACATTTGAACCTATCGCGGCTGTATCAAATAATTGCGATTCACATTTTCTTACAATTCAATATTGTCATCCAAAGCAAAAGATAAATATAGACATACAATTCGATAAACGAATTTATATTATCGGAAATGAAATTCTGTCACCCACATTCGTTTTACGATATTTAGAATACCAATCAATTCCATTTTATTTTGACAAAGACTATACAATAGATATTATGGATACAAATATCAATATGTTTACATTAACATCAAATGAATACATTTGTCTGGAAAAGGATACATATAAAATTAAAAAACTTCAATGATTATGTAAAAACACATAAAGATTATATCTACTATTATATCACGGGTATTGTTGAAAAATGGATACAGTGAGTGTTCAAGCCCAAACACATAATCTAAATGGTAAATGGAAATTATATTATCATTTACCACAAAATAACAATTGGGAACTATCTAGTTATTCCGTTTTGATGGATAATATTGATACTATCGAAAAGGTCATTTCTTTGAACCAAGGAATACACGCAAATCTTTTGAAATCGTGTATGATGTTTGTAATGAAAGATGGAATAAGTCCAATGTGGGAAGATAAACAGAACCGCGAAGGAGGTTGTTTTTCTTACAAAGTAATCAATAAAAATATTGCGGAAGTATGGAAATCACTATTTTATTTGCTTTGTGGCGAATCGTTATGTGATAAAAAAGAACAAAATGACAAAGTGAATGGCATAACAATTTCTCCCAAGAAAAACTTTTGTATTATCAAAATATGGTTTAGTATTTCTTCGTTTCAAGATCCTAAAATAATCAAGGATATTCAGTTTCTATCCAGAGAAGGTTGTTTATTCAAGAAACACGTTCCAGAATTTTAGCATAAATGAAACAGTAAAATTGAAAAAAAAAATACATATTAGATGTTCGTATAATATTCAATAATGAAAATCAAGTTACGTGATATTCCTGCATTGCAACAGGAGATTGTATATAAAATTGGTGAAAATTCAAAAGATAATTTCGTCATTATTGACAACTCGCTACCCACGGACTTATGGTTTCATATTGAAGGATGTTCTTCATGTCATGTAATAGCATCAATTCCGCAAGATATAAAATTGGATAAGAAACAATTACGTCAAATAATAAAACAAGGCGCTCTTGTATGTAAAGAAAATTCAAAATATAAATCCAATAAAAATGTAGAGATCGTTTATTCGTATATTTGCAATATAACTAAAACGCACATTGAAGGTCAAGTAACTGTGCTTCAACCCAAAAATATTATTATGTAACTGATAATAATATTATTTTTTTAAGACGATGGTAAAGGTGCCATACACATACGAATGCTTCCGAGTGAGGCCACATCATATTTTATAATTAAAGGAAGGTCGTTTCCTAAGTACATTTCCATATGACTACATAATGGCGTACATTTAATAAAATGAGCCAAACTTTTTAATGAAAATTCACCTTGAAAAATATTGGACGCGTCTGCTTTTTGAATGAAATTCATATTTCCCTCTGATTCAGACCTATAAATACGCGAAGTCGCAAAATTCCCTTCACACGAAAAAATCAAGTCATTCCCAACAGACTTAATCTCGATTCTATCTGAAATTCCATTGAGGTCGCGAATAATCTTTTGAAAATCAGAAGCAGGTAGATTGATAATAGTAGAATATTCTACATCGGGAACGTACAATTCTTCTACATCGGGTTCAATCAATCTTAATTTTTGACTATAACATTGTTTAATCAATCCATTGTCATATTGTAGACCCAAATGCGAAACAATACCATCGTGATAGTCATTCTTATCGATATACATTGATAATGTATCGTCGTTCGACATTGTAGAAATCAACTTAAACAAATGTAACGTATTCGCACATATAATAATCTTCTCCGGTTCACAATCATACTGCTCAAAATTCTTCGCATTTAGAACTACATTTACTAAAATAGTTTGTGTTTTATCAAAATTAATAATCTTCATATTATCCTTTGTAAATGTGATTGTAGCATCCGTTAAAATATCCTTAATTGCTGTAATCATATTACGTATAGGTTGTATTTGAACTGTTTTTATAGTTAAAACATTATTTTCTTCATTCATATTTTAGAAAGAGTAGTATAATTTCTTTACTGCGTTTGTTTTTATGTATTATTCTCAATATGTATTATTTTGTATATTTTTGACATTTGCCCTGTTTTTTACAAGTCTTTCTTGCGAGTTGTAATGCTTTACTACCTGGTTTACAAGATTCGTGTAAAATATGATAATCGACTATACTAGCATTACCACCGGTAATTGAGCTTGCTAATCGCGCGTATCCCCAAGAATCTGGTGTTTGATTTGGACGCGAACCACCTGAATAATATGCCCCACGTCCTTTATTCACAATTTTCCGTAGCGCCGAACCGGAACAACCAGTTGCTCTCGACATTTTACGTGTAACACTCATATTGTTTATATTATACATTTTTTTCGCGCGTGTTACATGATTAGACGGTTTCGTCTTGAATGATTTTACATTTGGACGTTTATAATATGTTCCTTTCTTATACAATTTTCTAGATTTTAGTAAATTCTTGTGCTGCTTTTTTTTATCGCGCACATTAAGAATATCTGGCAAGTATCTTTCAGGAATCTTCATTATCTAATATATTTGGATAAAAAAATATGCTACAATATTATATACATAATGGCAACTGCTTTGAATAGTGAGAATTATAGCGCTTTGAATGATGCGATTAACGCAAGTGCATTAGCGGGTAAAATACCAATCATATCCATTTATACCGATGCGTCTGGGAATACTTTGGCAGTAGATTCTCACGGACCCGTAAAGGACCGCGCGGTTCTTAGTATTAGCTTTACCGCATCATATATAGATGCTGATGGAAATGCTACCAATCCGTTTATTGTGGTTAAATTTAGAGATACCGCTAGTATGATTGATGTCAAATTCATTGATTATTTCACGAGTGTTGACTATGTCGAGGATCATTGGTATGTTTTAGGTGAAGTAGCAATTCCCAAAAGACAATTCTAAATGATACATATGTGCGATATACAACAACTACTTGTATAGTAAAATACATAATTTACTATACAACCTTTACCCCCTTGAAGATTTACACCCTTGAAGATTTAAATCTGCATCTGTATGCATTCTATAATTTATTTTTTGAATGCTATTCGTTTTCGTCCATTTTCAATAACAATATTTCCAACCACAGTAGGAAGAGTGCCAGGTATATTAATCACATTATCATAGTCTTCTTTTTCATAGACTTCCAATGTTTCCATATTTACTGCGTATTTTGTTCCTGGTATTTCACGAACATTCATTTCAGCAACCGTAACATCTAATCCTTCTTGTTGTTGTTGGTCCAATTCAAACGTAGGGTAAGAATCAAACACATTCGACTCAAATTTTCCTACACCATAACATACAACCGGTCGTTCGTTGTTGATTATCTTGTTAGAATACAACGTACAATCCACTGCGGTTTCTTTTAATGCGTGTAAAAATTCATAATTGATGCGCTGTTTTATGCTTGCGATTTCATATAAATTTTCGTCAGTAGTAATTGGGGTAGATTTGTCTACACGGCTTACGTCACGAATTCTAAGTTCTATATTTTTATCGTCCGTCTTTTGGTCTTCACTAAATGTCGATACATACAAAAATACTTTGACAGTTCGTAGTTCTTCGGGTAATTCTTGGTGACTGCATATACGACGTGCACGTCCAACAACTTGGTCTACTCTTACCATATGCCAGTATGGTTCAACAATATGAACGAAACGAGTATTTTTTAGATTAATGCCTTCTGCACCAGAAGATGTAATCATAAATACTTTAATCGCATCACCATACGTGTTATTTTCGTATCTATCTTTTAATTTATTCGCAATAGTAACTGGCACAAAGTCCCAAGCACCATTATACACATTTCGCACAATTTCTTTTTCTTCAGTTGTTTCTGTGCCGGTATATAATACAAACTTGGGTTTTCCAATATCTGTTTCCTCTTCTACAATATCCCAGTCCTCACCTACCTTTTTTATTTTGAACTCGGCAAAACCATTTGCTAATAATATTAATTTCATAAGTCCAATACCTTCAATGGTACGGAAATGACTGTATAATAAATGTAACCCAACATTATCGGAATCGCTTATATTTTCTAATATTTTCATAAATTTAGGACTTAACATTTGCAATGCGTCGTCTGTAAGATATTTACTACGAGCCGTTTCTTCATCAACGGCATTTATTTTTTGTAATGCGTTCTCAATACGTTTAATATAATTATCTATTTCGACATTGCTAATACTATCTTCTTTATCATCATCTATATTCGAAAAGACATCAACTTGATTTGCGACCTCATCTGGTACAATATCCAGTAAGTTTTCATTAATATCTTCTATTTTTCTTGCCGGGACAGGTCGGTCGATCTCATCTGGAAACACAAAATTACACGCGGCTCTCGAAAAAATACGATAACTCGATGATACACTAAATAACTCATCCTCTGGTTTCTGTTTTTTGCGTTGTTTTTTAGCAGTTTTTTCTCTGTCTGCTTCATCTTTTCGTATTTTGGAGTAAATACCATATTGATGAGGGGATTGTTCTACTTTTACAACATGATATGTATCACCCTTGTCAGTTTCAACGAAAGATGGTAATAAACCTTCTTGTGCGCTACGAAAATAGGAGGTGAGACCCAGAATTCTGCGTTTAAACAAATGAATATTAGTAACTTCTTCTTTATCGGCATCTACAAATTTTCCTAAAAATTGGTCTTTATCATCTGGTAAACATTTATTCACTTTTACAACTACGTTACTGATTTTCAATGGATTCTTTCGTTCTAATATATCTACGACCTTTTCAAAAAATACGTCATCTGAAATATTACCACTATCATCTAATTTCACACCATTATAACGGTCAGATACAGCAACAATCCCTCCACCAGACATATTTTTCTTTGTTTTATTAACAGGGTTTCGTGCTCGCTGTGTACCTTTGACAGCACCTCTCTTCTTTTGATTAATAAATCCTAAGGGATTTCTTGTAATTGTTAATACATTGCCACTATAATGTATATAATCATATGTTCGTAGATTATTGTCATCAAGCATTTTGAGAATAGAACTTGTATCTATCTTCGTTTTTGCATTTACCTGAATATCCATCGTCCATGTCTTGATATATCCACGTAATAAATTATATAATATACCGATTTCATTCGGATAGTTAATAATAGGGGTTCCCGATAATAATATTATCTTTGCGTTTTGCGCTTTCATTAAATAATCATATAACACATATGAAATAGAATTGGGTGATTTGATTTTATTTACAATACGACTGACAAAATTATGTGCTTCATCAATAATAATCACCTTATTATCGAATGGATTTTTGGTTTTGTTCTCTGTCATCTCATCTACTTTTTTCATATTTAAACCATTATAATTAATGTCTTGATACTTAGAACGTATCATTTGATTTAATTGTTCATCAATCTCATTCTGGTGTTCTGTTGACAATTCTGTAAAATTTGTTTCTTTGTCAACATTCAACATCCACGCACCCCCCCGGTCTCTTATATATGACATAGGCAATGACAATGCGGTTGATAATATGCGGTCGTAATCAGGATTGCCCTGCAACTGTATAAATTCCCAATATTGGTCCTTTTTATACATATCATCACCACATTTCTTCAATTCACTGAAAAAATTCATCTTTAATGAAGCCGGGGTCATTACTATAATCTGTTTATCTGTTTTCATACCCTCGGCAATAGCAATAGACGTACACGTTTTACCTGAACCCAATCCGTGATATATTAATAAACCTCGATAAGGTGTATATAAATTTAAATAATCACGAACTATTTTCTGGTGTGTTAATAATTTAAAACTGTCAGCATTTGATTTTGTATCACAAGACACGTCTTCAGTATTGTCTTTCATTTCCTTCAATCTTTTTTCATACATTTTAGTTAGTTTACTAACAAACAACTTTCTATTGTTCATATAATATGGCGATGCAACAATAATATCCTTTTCTATTTTGGCAGGTAATCGTGTCAATACATTTCGTTTGTTCAAAATTGCTTCGGTTAAATCTATATTCGCGATATCATTGTCTTGGTCGGTTCCCTTTTTACCTGTTTTACGTGGCTTTCTTCCTGATTTTTTCTTTCCTATATTTGTTGCGTTTTCTATTAACCGTTCAACTTCTTGTTCAACTATTTCTGTCTCTAGTAACAATGGTTTTTCCAATTCACTTGGTGATTGGACGACTTGATTTGTATTTTGATTTTCTTCTACATCACTATCGATTGCTATCTCGGTTACATCATCTACTTCCATTTCTTTTAATTCATTCATTGTGTCTAATGGTTCTGGTTCGCTGGGTGTTGGTATAATAAGTTTGGTTTCGTCGATTTGAATATTGTTTTTTTGGACTGTTGTTTCGCTATATATACGTGGTTTCACAGTAAAAACATCTTTTTCTCGTAATCTATCTAATATAAAACTACGATTAATTGTGTTTTGTTTGCGTTTATCTTGTATAATTTGTTCGGTGTTTTGTGTTTTTGTTACTTCTCTTTGTGTTTCATCGAGGTTTTCTTCCTGGGGCAATTGGTCGGTTTCGTGTTGGTTTTCCAATTGTATATACACCGGTTGTTGTTTTCCTGGTATTTCTTTTTTTTCTAATAATTCTAAATATGTAACAGGAACATTCATTACTATATATTTACCAAATATTTTCTATTATGTTTTATAGTAAAAAACATTTGTAATTAAGTTTTTCAACTATTTGATATGAAGTAACGAGTTTCATTCGTTTTATACTTCTGTACAATATAACCAACATAATCAAGGTAATCACTTACAGGTTGCAATTTCTCAAAACTTCGAAGAGATCTAGCCAACCACTCCCTTGCGGTCTCCATATTGCCTACAGTGTTCTGAACGCTAGCTACAGCTAGACTGGCAGTAGCGCTAGATGGATGGAACTGTCCGTGGGCATCTGTGAGAATCTCATATGAGCGTACCTAATCGGTTGATTTAGTTATTTCGGGGTTTACTTCTGTATGGAAATCCGTAATGTGATAATTAATAATTTGTCTGAGTGGATTGTTATTTAGGTAATTAATTTAGCGTAAATAAAAACGGTAAATTAATATTTTTATATCAATATAGAATATAATACTTATGTCTCAAATGACAGAACCACAAATGACAGAACCACAAATGGACGCATTGGCTAATTTAGTTGGTGAATTAAAATTATCACCAGTTATCGCAATGCCAGAAAGTATTGTTGATAAGGATGTTGATGTTAATATAGCAACACGCATAAGCGGAATGCACAGAGGTGCTAGATATCCTGGTAGATACGCTGGTGGAAAAAAATATATACAAATGTCTGGTGGTGGTATATGTGAAAATAATGGGTATGTTAATATGGCAGTTAATTCGGCAATTGTTATGAGTGGTACAGCTGTTGCTCTTGGTGCCGGATATGGTGGTTATGCTGCGTTGGCTAAATTTATGGATGCGTTTAAATTAAAATCCGCCGTTCAAGATAGCGTCCGCGCAATATATCATGTTGGTATAGCTATTGGTAAAACAGTAGGTGTCGCAGGGGCATCCGCTGCGTCAGGGGCTAGGGACGTTTTGGTAAGTGCCGCAAGTGGAGCTATAAAAGCGTTACCTGCGGTGGCAGATGCAACAAGGTCACTAGCATCTACCGGTGCAATGGCTGGTCCATTCGTAGCATTCGGTAGATATGTTGGTACCGAACAAAGTGCTCGTGACGAGTTACAATATATATTATCTCATTTGGAAGGTCAATATACAGGTTTAACTAACAAAATTGGCACAGTTACGCGTTCGATGGTAGATAAGAAACTACGATATGCTAATGAAATCTATAATGTAAGACTCAAAATAGAGGAATATAATAACATTACCCAAGCAGATGCTGAAGTTGCTACGGAAAATACTATTCATAATTTTAAACGCTTAAAAACCGCGTTATGTAGAGCAATTGATACAGGAATAAACGCACAAACAGATATTGCAAATATATTTAACCCTTATTATGGAATAGATATGAATATAGCATTTGGTGGAAAGCGAAGAAAAAGTGTAAGAGGTTCAAACTCGCGTAATTCACGCAGTACTTCTAAGGGACGCAAGTCAGGAAAACAATCTAAAAAAATGAAAGGTAAAAGAGGAAAGAAAAGTGTAAAACGTAGTTATTCTAAACGTTAATGTATATATATATATTTTTTATAGATACATTATGGAATTGCGTATATTTACACCACTTGTTTGGTGCTACAAATGTAAAATTAGAAGTTTGTTAGATTGCGAATCGCTTCTTCGCACGCGGTTTGTTCTGCCTTCTTTTTGATATTATGAACTCCGCCACCTAGATAGATGAAAATCCTTTTGTATTGTGACATGTATAAATGAACATCATTATGTGTTTTAAATTGTCTAATAGACAACGCATCTTTATGTGATACACTATGAATGGGTTGACCTAGACATAAATATACGCCCATATGAAATCCGTGTTCTGAATTGTGTTCCTTTACTTCCATATACTCAGGTGTCACTTTGTATTCTTTTTGAATTTTTACCTGTAAAATGTTTTTGTAATTGTCATCATTCTTAATCAAACTAATCCAATCAACGTGTTGTTCGAAAATGCTTTCCACAAATATTTGGACCATTTGAAAACCTGGTCCCGTAACAAATAAACTTTTGAACCATTCATCATTGTCTTCCACTGAAATTTTATTGAAATCAAGAAACATCGCTCCAATAAAAGACTCAAAAATACATCCCAACTTCTTCAGATTAGTTCGTGTCTGTTTTAATTCAGCGTGTTTAGATAGAATTAACCATTTATGTAGTCCCATTTCGTATGCGATGCGTCCAATTGCTTCATTCTTTACCAAGGCAATCTTCTTTTCAGTCATAAATCCTTCATTTTCTTTAGGGAAACGGCGATACAAATAAAATTTTGTAATACATTCTAATACACCATCGCCAACAAATTCAAGACGTTCATTTGATTTAGTATAGAGAGATAAACAATCATCTGGTTTATCTACAATGATAATATTGTTCTGTTTATTTTCCAATTGCGGACGTTTAATATAAGAACGGTGAACGAATGCGCGCTTGTATAATAATTCATTGTATATTGGAACGTTTATTCCATATTTAGACAATATAATTTGTATATCAGTTTTAGTTATCACTTTATTTTGTGGATTATATGGGTCGAAAATATATGTATCTGTTCCAGTAGAGTTCTTTTCAATGCGAATGTCATCATCGTTATTCATGTTATTCAGTAAATAAAATGAAGTACCAGTATACTATAATAGTGTATGATATGTTTATACCCTTTCTAAAATACATTTAACATAACTCAACTCCAAAAAAAATATATTTAGTATATATAATAAAATGGTATTAAGCGGTACAAAAACTACTAGTTCTATTTCTAGCATTGTAAACCAAAATCAGGGTGGAGGACCCAAGAAAGCCGGTCTAGTCAGTCAGGTTGGACACGACGCATATGCCCAGATTCATCTGGGTGGTGTTTCAAAGGATATTCGTTTCGGTTCTCACAGTTTGGTTTCTGTTTCTATCACGCGTTTTCCCAATACAGTATCTTCTCGTCCCATTGGTTCTCTTCCTATGAACTTTCATTAATTTATTCATCGTTAAAATGATATAATAGCAATAACACAACTCTATTATATTATTCGTTATGAAATTAATTATTGATAACAGAGAACATGATTTATTTGAAAAATGCGAATTAAAAATAATGTCTCAAAGTAAACCCGATTACGTTGTATTATCGAAAGAAGTACTAACATTAGGAGATATATTGATTCAAACCGACGACGGAAAAGATGTATTACTGATTGAACGCAAATCGTTTCGTGATTTATTAGCATCAGTAAAAGATGGTAGATACAAAGAACAGTCATATCGCCTTACTCATTCGAGTGGATTTCCGCCACATTCTATTATTTATTTATTAGAAGGCATGTTCTCGCAAATAAGTTCGAGTGAAACAAAACTGGTTTATTCTTGTATGACATCATTGCAATACTTCAAAGGATTTAGCGTCCATCGAACGTCTACTTTAGACGAAACCGCAAACTGGCTATTGTATCTCACTGATAAAATAGAGAGAGAGTTCCAACGAGGTCGTATTCCATACTATTTAACTTCCCCATATATAGACAGCACGCAACCCAGACAAACAGAAGATTACGAAGGACTAAATCCATTTGTAAATAATCTTTCACAAATAGACAATAGAGAACCTGAACAACAAACTAATTATTGTTCTGTCGTAAAAAAGGTAAAAAAGGATAATATTACACCTAATAATATTGGTGAAATTATTTTATGTCAAATACCTGGTATTAGTTCGATTACTGCTGTCGCAATAATGCAACAATTCAATAATTTTCCCCATTTAATAGAACAATTAAAAGAAAATCCACAATGCATTGATAATATTACTTATGACAGTAATGGAAAAACGAGAAAAGTGAATAAAAAATCAATAGAAAATATACGAATTTTTTTAACATCATCCAGTGTTACTGAACCAACTACAGAAGTCACAGATAATAATATTATTGCACTAGAACCTCGTGTATAACTTCGAAAAATTTGCGTTCGTTTTCTACAACCCATTCTTTGCTCGCATTTATTTCCATTGATACATCAAATATAGCACTCGGTTTATTTTGTTCTCCACCCCGTAACCAAAGTATAAAGAATCCACGACCTATGAATGTCTGGTCTGGATCAGTGAGGTCCTTAGGAAATTCTTTATGGTTAGTGATAGATGCGAGTGATTGTGATAATTCGATTTTATTAGATTGTAGGTATTGTTCGTCACATTCTCGGCGGAGTGTTTGTAATGGCATATTGCTTCTATCGCTGTAAAAGTATTTTTTTATTTGTTCGAACTGAATATCATTAATTGCCGATTTACTAACGTGTTTCAATATTGAAACGTCGCGTCCATACAAATGTGCTACCTGAAATAGCACATTTGTTCGTCTATATTTTTCCACATCCATCCTATTGTTAGTTATTTGTAAAGTGTGTATTGATTGGTATGGTTCTCTATTTCCATAATAAATCAATTTTTAGATTACGTCAATCGGATTTGTCAAATTAGTAGGCAATGTTGGGTCAAAACTAACTTTAGTTGCGGTTAATACTGGACGCGCTACCTCTCTGCCCGCATATTTACCACCGTCAACCACATTTTTAGTATATTGCGTTCCACCCCAATTTGGATCCATCGGGTTGTCACTGGTTGCTTGTTGAAGTGTGCTATCGTGTATAGCGTCAATATTTGTATATACGCCTACATACTGACCGGTAGGGTCAAATCCAGGATAATTATTTGCGTTAAATGGTTGATTTACGCGATTTGCGTCTTGAACCTGAATCGGATTTGTTATTCCGTTTGTGGCAGGAACCCCACCTTCTAATTCAAATGGACTTGGGCGAACGCGGTATACATCATTCCCTTGTGCGTCATTTTCTTGTCTTAAATATAAAACGGGACAATCGATTCCACCTGTGCGTTGGTTCTCTAAATGTATTATATATTCGTCTAAAGTATGAAACATCAAAGGGTTCTTTCCCTCTTCTTTTGGCAATTTTGAATTATACAATGCGAGAATATCACCTTTTTGGACGAGCATATCAGGACAATTATCAGAAACCATATTTTCCAATTGACTGAATGCTTCTTTATTATATTCGTTTGGTTCAGGTTGTTCCAATATAGAAACAATACCTAATATAAATGTAATTAACAGAAAAATTATGAATCCGTTTTTTATATAATTCATTCTTTAGTTATATACTATAATTAGGAAATTTTCAAAAATAATATAAGTAATCTATATATGGCTATTCAGTATAAATTGTTTGAAGGTGGAAAAACCTCAAATAAGAAGGAAAAATCTAAAAAATCTAACAAATCTAAAAAAACTAACAAATCGGTTCGTAAGACTGTGAAGAAAAAGAAGGGTTCTGATAAAAAGAAAACAGGAAAGAAAAATAAAACGGATGACAATCGTAGCATAGGTGTATTATTATACGCTGAGTGGTGTCATCATTGTCAACAACTGAAACCCGAGTGGGCAAACCTCAAGGATTCGTTACAGGACATTCAATTTGTAGAAATAGAAGAATCCAGTCCCATAAAAGACGAACAAATTAATATCTTGGAAAAAATAACAAATGGTATATCAATTCAAAATAATGGATATCCTACTATCTTCAAGGTCCAAAACGGAACTCCTATTTATTACAATGGACCCCGCACAATGGATAATATGCGTGACTTTTTTACAAAGGAACAAACCCAAATCGGTGGATTCAATCGTAGTAAGAAACGAAGAAATAGTTTGTCGAAAAAAAATAAAAATTGAATATAATGGGCAGATTTATATAATATACAAACAACCTAAATATAGTTTCTATATTATAAATAACAACATGACCGATACACGAAACAAACCGAATTTCGTAGCACGAAAAGATTTTCGTTTGTTCGATTTTCATATATACGATGGAGTACCTACAAATAATGATACTGACGATTCTGGTTCAGACGAAGAGCCGTTCAATAACATATACAATAAAAACAAATATATCGACAAGAATGTGTTTGTTATTCAAATGTTCGGTGTAAATGAAAAAGGCGAGACTTGCTCTCTGTATGTAGAGGACGTCCAACCATTCTTTTATGTGAAAGTAGGCGATAATTGGAATGGACGCGATAAAGATAATTTTGTTGACTTATTACGAGACAAGTTAAGTTATCGATTTAAAAATGGTATTGTAGAATCGTCATTGGTAGATCATCATAAATTATATGGATTCTCTGGTGGAAAGAAGCATAAGTTCATCAAATTAGTATTTCAAAATATGAGCGTTATGAATAAGACAAAAAATTTATGGTATTCTTATGAAGAAAATAGACATACAGGGGAACGTATGCGAAAACGCACAAATCTAATATATAAAAAGGTGGAAATCGAATTATATGAGGGTAATATCCCACCACTGTTGCGTTATTTTCATATTAACAACGTAAGTCCTTCTGGATGGGTCCGTATTTTATTGAAAAATATGGTTCGTCCTAATACCAAACAAACCACTTGTAGCTTTGAATACATATGTTCGTTTAAACATCTCAAGCCTTTGCCCGAGAAAGAAACGCGCGTTCCATACAAAATATGTAGCTATGATATTGAAGCAAGTAGTAGTCACGGTGATTTTCCGGTCCCCATCAAGTCATATAAACGTCTGGCAACAAACATTGTAGACGTTTTCATAAAACAATTTAATTACTTGGACGAGAGTAAAGGAAAACAATTATTAGAACAAACGGTTTTAACAGCATTTAATTATGGTTCGTTCGAAGACATTGATTTGGTTTATCCGAAAGAAACTCCAACGAAGGAAGATGTCAAAACAAAAGTAATCCGGATGTGTAACACGGCACTTCACGATATGGAAGGAGGAAGTAGAGGAAAAGACATTTTATCAATAGAAGATGCGTTTGACCGTGCGAAAGAATTGCAAACACAAGATACAAGTGGAAGTGGTAATAGTGACGAAACCACGTATAACAATCCAGATGAATCATATGTATCTTATACAAAATATAAAAAGAAGTCAAAGACTGATACAAAAAAGACAATTATAGACATACTATTGGACCCAAACTATACTCGCGAAGAAAAGATACAATCTATGAATGAATCATTGACATCAGCGTTTCCACAATTAGAAGGCGATAAAGTAACGTTCATTGGATCCACATTCTTGAAATATGGTGATAAGGAACCCTATTTAAACCATTGCGTTGTATTGGGAACGTGCGATAAGGTATCGGGTGTGGAAATTCAAAGTGTTGATACTGAAAAAGACGTATTGCTTCAATGGAAGGAACTAATACATCGTGAAAATCCTGATATTATGATAGGTTACAATATATTTGGATTTGATTATGAATTTATGTTTCGCCGTGCGCAAGAAACGGGTTGTCAATATGAGTTTCTATGTTTATCTCGAAAAATAAATGAATTATGTGCTACCGTAGATGCGGATAACAATCTGTCAATCGAAAACACGAAAATGCAAATCGCGAGTGGGGAATATGATTTACGATACTTCAAAATGACTGGACGATTACAAATCGATATGTATGCTTACTTCCGGAGAGATTATAACTTGTCGTCTTATAAATTAGACGATGTATCCGGACAATATATTAGCGATAGTATTAAAAAAGTGGTTTGTACGAAAAACGACACATATGGCGATATTACCGAATTATATAGTAAAAATTTAGTAGGATTACATCAAGATGATTATATCCATTTAGAAATTGGAGGGGTCACTGTCGATTACTATAAGAACGGTCAGAAATTCAAAGTAGTCGAAATTATTAAGAACATGGAAGTCATTGACATATCGGATGGAAAAGAAACAATCACTGTATACAATGTAATTATTATTAAGGGACATGAAAATATAGTCAATACAAAGTCTCTTAAATGGGGAACCGCAAAGGATGATGTAACACCACAAGATATATTCAGGTTGGCAAATGGTTCATCCGCAGACCGTGCTATTGTTGCGAAATATTGTATTCAAGATTGTAACCTGGTTCATCATTTGATGAATAAAGTCGATGTAATTACCGGATACACTGAGATGTCCAGTATTTGTAGTGTTCCGATTAACTTCTTAGTCTTTCGCGGACAGGGTATCAAACTTACCAGTTTTGTTGCTAAAAAATGCCGTGAAAAAAACACACTTATGCCCGACTTGGAAAAGACGGGGGATGCGGATGGATATGAAGGCGCAATTGTATTGCCACCAAAATGTTCGATGTATATGGATAATCCGGTAGCGTGTGTTGATTATTCGTCTTTGTATCCATCTTCGATGATTAGTCAAAATTATTCACACGATAGTAAAGTATGGACGAAATCATATGATTTAGATAATAAACTCATTAAAACCACCGGAGAACAAGACAAAGACGGCAATTTCATTTACGATAATCTACCTGATTATGATTATATTGATGTCGAATTCGATACGTATAAATATATAAGTAAAACCCCTACATCGCGGGCAGAAAAAACCAAAGTGGGAAGAATGATATGCCGATGGGCTCAATTACCGGATAATCAAAAATCGATTATGCCCTCTATTCTAGAACAGTTGTTAAAAGCCAGAAAAGATACACGTAATATGATAAAAACGGAAACGGACCCGTTTATGCAAAATATTCTGGATAAACGACAACTTGGATATAAAGTAACCGCAAATTCCCTATATGGACAATGTGGTGCAAGAACTTCTACATTTTACGAAAAGGACGTTGCGGCTTCGACTACTGCTACCGGTCGTCTTATGATTATATATGGCAAGCGTATTATTGAAGAGGTTTATGGTGATTTAATATATGAAACGAAAAATCACGGTTCGGTTCGTTGTAGAGCAGAATATATATATGGTGATACAGATAGTGTGTTCTTTACATTTAATTTGGAAGACCCTGAAACTGGTGAAAAAATACGAGGACAAAAAGCACTTGAATTAACAATCGAAATCGCACAAGACGCAGCAAAAATATGTAGTAATCATTTGAAACCGCCAATGTATCTAGAATATGAAAAAACACTCATGCCATTTATATTGTTGTCAAAGAAACGCTATGTTGGCATGTTATATGAAGACGACCCAACCAAAGGCTATCTTAAATATATGGGGTTATCCATTAAACGTCGGGATTCGTGTGATTACTTGAAAGACGTGTATGGTGAAATTTTGAATCTGTTGATGGAAGAAAATAATATTGGTAGTGCAATCAAATATTTGGATAAGGCCTTGACAGACTTGATTAACGGTAATGTCAGTATGGATAAACTTGCGATTACAAAAGCTCTTCGTGGCGATTACAAAAATCCTCAACAAATTGGTCACCGTGTGTTGGCAGACAGAATCGGGCAACGTGAACCGGGTAATAAACCAAAACCTGGCGATAGAATGAAATTTGTATTTGTTGTAAATGATAATCCAAGAGCACTAATGGGTGAAAAGATAGAAACGCCTGAATATATTGTTGCAAACAACTTACAAATCGATTATACCCATTATATTACGAACCAATTGATGAAGCCCTTACAACAATTATTCGGTCTTGCATTGGAACAAATATGGGGCATGCAGAATAAACGGTCGGCAATCAAAACGTATTTAAAAGAAGTCTCCGCATTGGAAAAAGAATACGGAGATGACCTTGAAACATTTATGAAAAAGAAAGAAAAAATATCAAGTGCCAAGATCAAAGTGTTGTTATTTGACAAAGTATTAGAAAAAATATACAATAAAAAGAACCGTATTCAAACAATAGATAGATTCTTCCGGTAACCGGTAAAATAAATGTATCACTATTATAATATAACTATGCTTTTAGAAAATATTAGTCATTATGGCGATATTCTTGCAATTCCTTTTTTTGCATTATTAGTAATATATTTTCATAAAATTACACGGAAATCACTTCTAGAATACATATTGTTTTTATTTTCTATTGCGGGTTTAGTATTAGATATTGTATACACGTATATCTTCATTCGTCGCGTGTCATAATACCAAAAAATCGAAAAAGACGAATAAACAAAAACAAAAATTGAAATATTTTTTTTTATCTAAAAAAAATATCAAACAAAACAAACGATAATGTCAATCAAATTACCAACTTTATATAATTCTTCCGTAGGGAATGAACCTTCACTAAGAGTGCTTCTTGATTTTTATAATAAGAACCCGTCTATAATTATGCAAAAACCAATGATTAGCACTGTATTGGAAAAATATGAAAGATTTGTACGTTTACATAGTGAAATTGGATCGCATCTTACTTCTTCCTATCATAAACCAAACCATTATTACTTATATGGGAATATGCTAGTTGATATAGAAACACAAGTTACAAACGAACTATTACAGGAATGTATCGAAATCACTCGTAAACGTTACAAAGAACACGGTGGTCCTACTAATTCATTTGAAGCTGCCAGTATGGAAAACACATACAACGAGTTTCTCAAATATATCGAATTGATACAGATGTATTATAGTCACTTAGAAGAGGAGAGTGAAAATAAACGCATTCAATTGCTTCAAACCGAATACGAATCAGTACATGATGAAATTAAATATATGCCAGGAGGATATCTATACCAAAAAGTGGTTAACCTGTGGAATGAACGTAATCAAATGTAAATATCTCTATTGCACATCAAAACAAAAACAAAAACAAAAAACGAAATACAACAAAATTATATTTGATGTATTTTTCTATATTAGATGTCCAATGTAACCGTGTTTTTATCCGATTTGTTTTTTCTACGACTCGACTTGGGCATAGTATTGTTTTGCATATCCTTCAATGACGAAATCGATATTACAGAACTGTCATCAGTGGTAGTATCCTTTTGTTCGCGAATATCTACATTACGTGTCTTCAACCCAGACAATATATTATCTATATCCGTATTTTGGGGACCTCTCATTTCCTGTCGTTGTGCGGGTGGTTGAGAAGGAGTGCGAATTGACTGTTGTTGTTGATTGATATCATAACCACCATTCATATCTACACCTTGTTCGCGAAACATGGTGCTATTGCCTCTACCAGCGTTTATATCAGGACGATTTCCGGGTCTTTCTTGTGGGGGCATTTCCTTTGTCTTCATGGATGCAGGAGGAGGAGGTCCGCGAGGTCTATTTGCGGTTTCTTCCATTAAATTATTAGCCATCGCAAATCCAGGTGACGTTTCGCTCATGCTATTTACGGTAGCATTTGTAAACATTTTCATTAATTCAGGACTTTGTTTTATAACATCATTGAACGCGGGAGTAGCGGACGATAGTGCTTTGTTTGAGAAATTCAATACTGCGCCACTAAAACCTATACGTAATAATAGTGACAGTTCAGGGGCCAACTTTCCACCCTTGTATTTGTCGTGTAATTCAGAAAAGATTTCTTCATAACTATCCAAGTCTTCATTGATCTGTTCTCCCCAACCATCCAAATTTAAATCAAATGGATTAAATACCGTATTTGCGTATTCAAGGGAGTTAATCATTGTCATAAACCACCATCCTTGTAGTTTCACACTGTCCTTTGTGCGTTTATCTTCTAATGCGGTTTCATACTCGTCTTCGACTTCATCGTAATTCGATTCAATATCAAATCTGGAACTATGTTTGATAAGTCCTTTTTCGTGCCATTCATCTAGTTTCTTAAGCATACCGCGTTTCTTTCTCCTTTTTTCACGGTCAGATAAGGTGCTCGATTTCGTTTCTTTTTCTAATGGTATTTCATTCATTTTGGAAAATCCATCCCACGTAGTCGTATTACCTACACTTTCCCGTGTTGCTTGACCTATATTCGAATCGCTTGGTTCATCGTAATCCAGTTTGATTGGTGCGCTTTCATCGCGTTGAGAATCCGAATTGAATCCGAATAAATTGGAAGCCATATTAGTAAACGTCTTACTTTCACCATTGCCACCCGTATTACCAGAAAGATTGTTTAATTCATTTTCCATATTGTCCAATTCTCCTAAATTCAGGTCAATCTTGTTCGACGAAACATTTTTATCATTCATTAATAATTCAATACCTGATCCAAAATTAGATGTAGGTGTGTCGGGAATATCATCTAATGAACCTAAATCAATAATTTCCATTCTTCTACTATGATATTCATACAAGTTTTATTTTTAAATCCTCCGCACATATTATTATATTTTTCTGTCGTAATGCCCATATACCTTGTAAAAAGGAATCTGCTAAATCGTCTTTTTTCTTAGTATTTAATGTTTCTATCCATTCATTCAAATTATCGTTTTGTTCTAACAATTTTAATGAATAATATACCCCATTTTTCTTGTTTTCTTTGTAGTTTTTATTTGTTATTTCTTCTGTTTGATTAGGTTCTCTCTTTTCTATTTTATGAAATGAAAATTGTTTCAGTTTGTTTGATGAGGAAATAAAACTGATGTCGGTATCCGGATTATTCATTATAAAATATTGTGCAAGCATTCCTTGTATTGTCTTCATACGATTTGCGATGGGTGATATTTGGTTCTCTATCACTACCCAATCAAGTTCATTTACTTCTGGTATTTCGTCCAATCTACGTTTCATGTTTCGTCCAATGTCGATTAAATCAATCTCACTTGCCTTCTTTTTTTTTCCAATAGTGATTTCATCAAAACATACCTTATCGAAATGTTCGGTAATCATTTTCAATACATCTTTTTTCAAACGTTTATCAGTTGTAGTATCATCAATTATAAAATGTTGCATTGCGATAGTGTTTAAATCCACAAGTTTATTTTTATTCAATTGAGAACCTTGATATTTCTTAGGACGAATTATATACTGGTTAGTCTCTTTTGCGTGTTTATCACAATAATATTTACCATTTTTACCATATTTTGCCTTTTTAGTACACGGTTTTTGAATATTCTTTTTTGTTTTAAGAACATTAATACAACTACATATTGGCGGTTCTACCACATTTTCTTCCATTAAATTGAGAACATCCCATTTTAATATTTTGCAAGTGTCAGAGCACTCAAAAATACAATACGCCATGTTTTTTATCCCTACATCAAAACTAATAACCTTCATGATATTACAATATACACACTATACAATCAAAAGCGTATATTGTTTGTTAGTCTAATTACTTATCTCATGTTTCAAGTCTGCAATATCTTCCTGGTATGTTAGTCCTAAACACTTACTCTGTGAGATTTTACATAATATTTCATTATCAACTATATTTACATACTCGTTCAAAAAATTCGGTAACAACATTTCTTTTGTTTTATGTTCGGCATGTTCGGTTATAAATAGAGATACGCGTTCATACATAAATTGTAACATTTCTGGTTGGAACTTAAATAAGTTCATTGATACAACTGTATTTTCCAGGTCGCAATCACCGAAATCACATTTCATTATCCCCAGTCGTTCTTCGATATGTTTTATTTCATTATGTAATCCGATTTTCACTATACCACGGTTTACTTCTCCTTTATTTGGCATTGCGTTCTTCAATTGAAACCCTACCATCCAATTTGAATTATCACTTGGAATACAAGTAAAAGATTCTTCTCCATATAAATCATCGCTATTACACAATATAAACTCTTTGTCAATGGTTAAATATAAACTCGCTACTGCGTCAGCAGTGCCCCACGGTTTTTTTCTATAAGTTGGAATGATTTGAAAACTATAGCTTATTGGTATACCGCGGTAGGTCTTACCTAAATATTCTAAAATGCCACCATATGTATATTCACTCACTAAAAAATGTATTTTTTCAATATCATTACGTGTAAGTGCTTGTTGCAATGAGATATCTATCAGTCGCTCATCATTTTTTCCTACTTTCGCAAGCATTTTGGGCGTTCCACCAAACCGACTTGATATACCTGCGGCAATATATACTAAATACATAATACTAATGATTCTTATTATGTGTTTATGTTTATTTTCGAACATTTACAGTTCCTTTGTTACAATTATCGGGGCAACCTTACGTTTTTCCAATTCCTCACGAGTAAGATACATATTTTTCAAATCGCTTGTAGCGTGACCGAATGGCTTAGTATTATCGTTCGCAGAATTATATGTATGAGGAGCATTTACGTTGTATTTTACTTCGTTTGTTTGGATACTAGGAATATCAATAGGACGTTTATAATAACCGGCATCTGTTGACGATTCGCGGAAATTATATTCCATAATCTCCTTTGCGTTATGAGTCAAATATTTGCGATATTCCCAATTGCTTTTTATGCCATTACTTTCTATTAAGTCTTGGTTTATAGATGCCTCGGGTTGCCAAGTTGCAGTAATCGCACGACCATCACTCATTAAAGGTGGAAACTCGGGATATTTGTTGTTTGTATTATAGCCTCTCTTTGACATCGGGACGGTTTCTTTTATAACAGGATATGCACAATCTAAATTAGAGAACATTATACTATACTAAATCTATATTATAATATGTTATTTTTTCTAGCGTCTTTCTAATATCTCAATTAACTCGGTCTTTTTCAGTTTACTCGGGTCGTTATTTAATTCAAGAGATACAATTAATTTACGTAACGAGGTAAGAGTCATTTTATTATAGTCTTCTACTTGGGCGATCTTATCTACTACAATTGGTTCAATATTAATATTCACTACTGGTACAACATCAATGTCTTCGTTGGAAGAATAACCTTCTTCATTCATAGGTTCAATAATATTTATTTCGTCGAGTTTCATGTTGTCTACATCTACAGTTACTATTTTAACACTACTACCATCTATTTTGTTTTTATCATCACCGTCCTCATCATCGCTATCATCATCGCTATCATCATCGCTATCATCACTATCATCGCTATCATCACTATCATCACTATCATCACTATCAGAAACAATCAGTTTATCGGTAATATTATATTGAATATTTGGGTCGGCTAAATTCATACTATCGGAACCAGGAACATTCAGATGTTCTGCTGGAACATATATTTGTCTTCTGATAGTGGTTATTTCAGATACTACATTATTAACTATTTCAAACATAGTTTCTGTTTTTTGTTCTAAACTTGTAAATCTTTGTTTAAAATGATATACTAACAACAAAATTAAGACAAATGTCACCGCCAAACTAATAAAGAAAAAAGTTTCAATCATATTTAACATTCGTATTTATACTACTCTTTCAAATAAATATTTGAAAGCAAACGAACACGATAATTTTTTATCTTGTAATACTATATTAATATACTATGGAAAATAATCTTCCTAAAACAGATATATTAAATAATGTTAACATTGATATTTCCAACAATTATAAAAACATACTCATTTTGTTTCTGGGTGTGGTGGTTGTATTCTCACTTTTAGGGATAAACATACTACAAATTATTGTAAATGTAATTAATTCCTTCATTAATATTTTCAAACCGGTTATTATTCAAATTTTGTCTATTCTGGGATTTACTACTGGAACTGTATTAAAAACTACTGCAGGAGTTGCTACCGAAGCTACGAAATTAGGCGTAGAGATTGCGGGTGGGACAGTTCAATCGGTAGGAACTATATTACAAGACGTCAGTAAAAGTGGAACAAATATGAACCAATCTGGTATAAATTGGAACACTCCATCGTTAGATATTTCAGATAGTACAATACAAAAACCGATTACATCTTCCAAAGCAGGATGGTGTTTATCGGGAGAATATCAAGGTAGACGTTCTTGTGTAGAGGTAGATGATATAGGCAAATGTATGTCAGGACAAGTTTTTCCTACACAACAACTATGTTTGAACCCGACCTTATCATCGAATATGTAATTCATATTTGTTTGTAACAAATATGAGTGTAAAAAATAATATCTATACCATATCACTAAAATAAAATGGTTCATATGATGCTGTATTGGGAATAGAAGATATTGTCATACCATTCTGGGTTGTTGAATCATTTAATGTGTTAAATATGACACCATATGTTAAATCATATAATGATTCAAAATCACCAGTATTATCAAAAATTGTGTTCACCTTGAAATTCGCAGTAAAATCATAAATGAATCCGCTTTCAGTTGATAGTTCCACATTCTTCACGTGCAGAACACCGATAAATATACTGCCACTAATGTCTATATCATTTGGGGTTACATTAAATTTCATTACTCTGGATACGTTGTTATCCCCAGACGTATAACTTATATCTGGGGATATTGGTATGGTATCTGTATCAAATTTTACAGAAGGCGAATAAGACCCGATGTTAACTAACTCGATTTGCAAATCAGCAAAATTTACATTTGTACGCGTCGCCTCAGTCCTTTTTCCCGATAAAAAAAGTGAGATTGGAACTTTATATTCATACTTAAGTAAATTAGTATCAATGCGTTCAGTTAAATAAAGAGAATGTGAAGTATTGTCTGTATTATTATTCATTATAATATTTTCCTCTACATTTAGTCTCCATTTATCCGTTTGATTTAAATAATTATTTCCATATGCTGCTGTGTTTTTGTTATAATTATATAATGGAACACTTGGGTCGTTGTATAAATTGATTACTGGTCCCGGGACATCACTCGACGAAGATGGTGTATTGATTATACCACAATTTGTCGTATCCGCCCTACTGGGAACGCGCACAACATCTTTTACAACAAAAGATATATCCAAATACGGGTCATATTCTTCACGTATTGTTTCAGTTAAATCATATGTGAGTGTTTCTCTTTGATATCTCCCACTTGAATATAACGAAAACAACTGCGCCCGCGTTAAGTTATTTCCAAGAGAACTGGACGTATTACCCTTGTATTTCAATATTTCGGTTTTTCGTCGCATATCTAAATCGAATTTTGTATATTGATTACTCAAATAAGGACTTGTATCTAATATAGTATATCTATCTGGTTCAACCAAAAATTCGGCATTCGCGCGTTTACGAAAACGACATATTTTATCTAAGTCTATCTTTATATTTGCCATAAAAATAAATAATCTTATAATTTGATTATATATTTTTCTCTAATAGTTAGCAGAATACCACATATTTGATAAATATTTGACATCTCCACTCGAATATGACCCTTCTGCTACTGATAAATTTGGACCGGCATTGACAACAGCGGTTATTTCAAATACATTTAATGCTCTACTATAATATCGCAAATTGGATAATTTACCAATAAATCCACCATTTTGTGCAACATATACATCACCAAAATTCTGTTTTGGCGTATTATTAAATACTCTTCTTTCTGCGACAACACCATTGACATAAATATCAAGTATTTTGTTTTGTAGACGCAATGCTACGTGAACCCATTTCTTCATAGGAATATTTGGAATATCGATTTCTACATTTTCACTGGATGAAACAGAATTGTATAAAACACGGAGAGTGTTCTCCTTTGGTTTTAAATATACTCCCGGAGCATTATTTATAGTTGCCAAATTGGTAGTTGTATCAAAGTTTCCATCACCTTTGCTGAAAATATGCTGATATTTACCATCTTCGGTATTCAAATCATTTATATACAACCACGAAGACCACGTAAATTCTATACCAGTCGATTCGTCATTTGACCTAAAGATAGGTTTTGATTCAGTCTGACCAGGATCCTGGGTTATGATTTTAGAAAAATTTCCGTCAATCATACCTTTTATTAAATATGGGTTTTGTGACGGTGAAAATAAATAACCAAGCAAGGAAACTCCTAAATTCATTAAAACAAGACAAATAAAGAGAATTAGAATAATAAATGCGAATTTTGCGATGATTGTATTAGACTCTAAAAACCCGGACGATTGTTCTACACCGGTTTCTGCCGCTTTTGAAAAAGAATCCATTGTTTTCGATAGATTTTCTTGTGCGTTTCCCAAAGTGTCTGTTATCTGGTTCATATTTGGAATTGCAGGTATATATTGGTTCGGTATACCTCCTGATGGCGGTTGTTGCATAGCGTTCATAATATTATATACTATAACAGAATATAATATTCGTCTTTGTTACATTAGTGAAAATTTAGTTTGTTCGATATTTCCTTTTAATACCGAAACATCAATACCATAAGAAGCCAAACTGCTCATTGTGCTTTCTTTACCATTTCCTTCGCTATAATAATCCCAAGCTTCTGTAGGGTCAATTGGTTGCGTCCATCTTTTGAGTTCTCTTACATACATGTCTATGCCTGGACCACCAAGTTGAAGTTTGGAACTCTTATCGGGAAGATTCCGTTTAATATCATTTACTTTATGTGACTTCAATAATTTTCCGTCTATGTATATATCAATAATATCATTATCAACACTTACAATAATGCACGACCATTTCTGTATAGGGAAATTAGTTGTAATTACTACATCTTCATTACCATTATTGGTTTCTACTAACAACTTCATTGTAGGACTTGTCTCATCTAAATATAATTCGATATTCTTTGTAATACTACCCGATACAGGTGTATATTCGCGTTTATATATAGTTTTTCGCACACCAGTATTCCAAGAATTTACAAAAAGCCAACAACCGAAACTATAACGTGTGTTTGTAGGTTTGTCTATTTCGATTGGATTTTGCGATTCATTTAAATTTGCTTCTGTAACTATTTTGATTGAACTGTCCGAAAAGAAAGCATACAATAAATATATCAATATTAAAATAACCACAATAAGAATAATTGTTGTAGTTTCCATTCTATACATTACTCTAATAAATTATTTTCATCTAATTGTTTCTTTTTCTGGATCACATTATATGATGTCACGATATCATTTTTAGTTCTTGGTGAATTATAGAAACGAACATCTTTGATACTTCCATCTAAACCTTTTTTATCACCCAACTTAATTAAATTTGTTGGATTAATATCTGGTAGTTTTTGTATAGTATCAAACATATATGTATATACTAATTCACCATTTACAAATAAATCTGCTTGTGTAGATGTATAATTAAAAACCAGTTGGTTCCATTTTTGTGTCTGTAAATCGATATCATAGCTTTTATTGATTGCGTTCTCGTTATTTGTAAAATATATACGAATATTTTTTTTGTTATCATTATTATCTTTGTTTATATATGTTATTTTTGGGATACCGTCCCCGAAACTAAATATATTTGTTTCTCCCGAATACGCAATATTATTTGATGAATGCGCGTTATAATAAAACCATAATGAGATACTATAATTTCGTTGGTTTTTACCACTATCGTACGATACTTGGTCAAGAGTATTATTTCGCGTTTGTTTTGATAATGGGTTTAAATAATCTAAGTTGTCTAATATTTTACTTACTACACTTTTTGTAATCTGTGATGTCGATTGTCCGAATTGCGCACCAGTTTGTGCTGTCGATTGACCTATTTGCGTTCCGGTTTGTGCGGTCGATTGTCCGAATTGCGTTCCGGTTTGTGCTGTCGATTGACCTATTTGCGTTCCAGTTTGTGCGGTCGATTGTCCGAATTGCGTTCCGGTTTGTGCTGTCGATTGTCCGAATTGCGTTCCAGTTTGTGATGACGATTGTCCGAATTGCGCTCCAGTTTGTGCGGTCGATTGTCCGAATTGCGTTCCAGTTTGTGCTGTCGATTGTCCGAATTGCGTTCCGGTTTGTGCGGTCGATTGACCTATTTGCGTTCCAGTTTGTGCGGTCGATTGACCTATTTGCGTTCCAGTTTGTGCGGTCGATTGACCTATTTGCGTTCCAGTTTGTGCGGTCGATTGACCTATTTGCGTTCCAGTTTGTGCGGTCGATTGTCCGAATTGCGTTCCAGTTTGTGCGGTCGATTGACCCATTTGCGTTCCAGTTTGTGCGGTCGATTGTCCGAATTGCGTTCCGGTTTGTGCTGTCGATTGTCCGAATTGCGTTCCGGTTTGTGCTGTCGATTGACCTATTTGCGTTCCAGTTTGTGCGGTCGATTGTCCGAATTGCGTTCCAGTTTGTGCGGTCGATTGACCTATTTGCGTTCCAGTTTGTGCGGTCGATTGTCCGAATTGCGTTCCGGTTTGTCCTATGTCACCTTGTATATCACTATTCGTTTGTCCTATGTCACCTTGTATATCACTATTCGTTTGTCCCATGTCACCTTGTATATCACTATTCGTTTGTGTAACATACGTTTCTATAAAATTACTAAACAATGCGTTCGCGTTTATACCAGAACGCAAATCTTGTTCGGAAGTTGTTGTAGAAAACCCCTCTTTCATTGGTGTTCCCGCTATAAATTCACGAGTTAATGATACCGGTTTATTAATTATTAATGCGCTTCCATCAGACAATACGTGCAATGCGTTATCTATATTATATTTCACGTGTAAAGGGTCACTTTCGATTTTATTATCTGTATTCACCATTACAAATTTGTTGATAAACGCAGGAACACTTATATACAATATGATTAATAATATTTGTGTTATGAATAAATAATATATAACATTAGTTGTTGAATTCATTTCACTTTTAAGATATTGGAAATAATCTAAAACCATACACGGTATAAAAAATATCAAATTAATGATAAAACCGGGAAGACCTTCTTTATAACGAATACTATTGACAAATAAATAGAAAAATATTGCTAAACTTATAATCAATATCAATAATAATATTGGTACTAAGAATATCGCAATGTAACTTGCTACACCGGGTTCATTCGCTATATAAAAATATATTGAAACGCCCAATATACAGAAAAAGAGAATACTATTTATCATCATATTTGTTCCCTTTGTCAATAATTGAAGGTAGTTTATACTTGTATATGAGGTCAACACAGACACGCCAATTATAAAAATACTCCCTAAAAATACGGTTACGTTTGAAATTCTACTATTATTAGAAAAATATAATAAACCAAATATGATTAATACAAATATAAATGAAATTCCGTATTTCAACATACAAGTTGTATCATTGAAACATGTTGTTATCCGTTCCAGAAACGATTGATTATCCATTTATATTATTTATTTGTTATACATTTACAAGATAAATTTGTATAACAAAATAACGCACTCACTTTTACAGATTCTCCATTGCTGTTTTTTTACCGTGACATTCCCTACACAATGCGAGTAAATTATCTACGTGATTACTTCCACCGTGTTCCAATCTGACAGTATGGTCCACTTCAAACCACGCGGATAACTGATTTTGACAATCACCACATTTCCAATCTTGACGAGCCGCAACAAACTTCTTCTTGGTTTCACTAACAGAACGTTTAGTTGTTTTTGTGCCTGAATTTAAAATACGCGTTTCCTGAGGTTCGTGTGCTGGAAACATAGGAATAATTGGATGTTGGGCGTCGCTGCTATTAAAGTTTTGCTTGGTTGTGAAATCTAAAATAGGTGATATCATACTGGTAGTATTTTTATCTACTGGTAGATATTTTATATATTCATTTGTAGTAGTTACAATCTCACGTGCTCGTAAGGGATTCTTCTTTATTAATAAACATACCATGAGGGCAACAAATCCTACACCAGCCATTTGGTAATATTTCTTTCCAGATTGTAACAATTTCATATACTTGCCTTCTGTATATATATTCGCAATGACAAATCCTGCCAATAATAATATTACTATTTCTATACGCATATTCTTACAATATACATATACATTTCTGCTATTCGTAGTATACATAAATTAAAAAGATACACAAGAATATTAGTAGCGCGTGTATATAATGTTTATGTAAATTGACTCGTTCATGTAGATAAATCGGTTTTGGTTTGTATTGTTCTCTATACATATCTAATGCTTTTTGTAATGTTACCTCTTCTTTGCCTAACATAACATTCATTTTGTTGTGAATAAAATGAACCCATCTTACAAATGAATCGCGATTGTCTAAATAAGGCGACACTGGGTATTTATCCAATAACTCGCTAAATTTATTCCCCATATCTTCAACTGGTATAAACAATGGAATGTTCTGTATTAAATCATAATATTTTCGTTTAGTAACTTCATTTGGTGTATTTGGATAGCTTTCGGATACTGTATGAAGAAAAAACCAATATTGTGGACCCCATACTTCCGGATTAAATATCATGAATAACCTATATAGAGTTATACTCACAATAATAATGTAGAATGACCGATAATTATTGTAATAATTGCGGAAAACAAGGACATAATTATAATCAATGTAAATTACCTATAACCAGTTTTGGTATTATTACGTTTCGTCATAATCAAAATACACGAAAAATCGAGTATTTGACTATTCGGCGAAAAGATACTCTTGGTTTCATTGATTTTATGCGCGGTAAGTATTCAATAAATAATCGTAATTATATATTAAATATGATTAAACAGATGACAAACGATGAAAAACATAGACTACTCACTGATACATTCGAAAAACTATGGCGTGATGTATGGGGATTCGCTCACGTTTCGAACCAGTATAAAAGCGAAGAAACCTCTTCTAAACATAAATTTATTTATCTGCGCGATAATACTGAAAGTTTCACACTTGCTGACATAATCAATGAAAGTAATAATTATGATTGTTGGACTGAACCCGAATGGGGATTTCCAAAAGGCAGACGAAATTACCTGGAAAGTGATATTGATTGTTCTATACGCGAATTTACAGAAGAAACCGGTGTAAACGTTAATGATATCAATATTATTACAAATATATTTCCGTTCGAAGAGATTTTTACAGGTTCAAATTATAAATCATATAAACATAAATATTATCTTGCGAATATCAACTATTATGATGAAAACACAAATAGCAATTTTGAAAAATCAGAAGTGAGTAAAGTATCGTGGAAAACATTTACAGAGTTAAATCAGGTTTTTCGTCCTTATAATTTAGAAAAAAAAAGTATGTTGTTGAATATACATTCAATGTTGTCGAATAATTATATTATGAATGTATTATAAGATTCAAAAAAATATAGACATATAATAAGTAATTAATACATGTCTAACCGAACTAAGAAAGACCAAGATGTATCACCTAATAAAACTAAAAAAAAAATACCTTTGATAAAAAAAGATACTGCCTTGATTAATAATATATTACATATCCAACCCGAGGATATTACTATTGAAACACCTAATCCGGTCGCACAGGAAATACGCAATTATATTTTAGGACCAAATGTGACAGAACCTCAAGTAGAACATAAAGAGGAAAATCATTCTAAACTGAAACGTTGTCCTAATGGTGAAAGAAGAAACATAAAAACTAAACTATGTGAACCGAACAAAAAAACGAAGGTTAAATTAGAACCTGAACCAGAACCTGAACCTGAACCTGAACCTGAACCTGAATCAGACATCGATTTGGAATCAGGTTCAGACATCGATTTGGAATCAGGTTCAGACATCGATTTGGAATCAGAATCAGAATCAGAATCAGACATCGATTTGGAATCAGAATCAGAACCTGAATCAGAAAATACGTATAATGTAACCCTTACACCGGAACAACAAAATTTACAAAATCAGTTAGAAACCGCACCAACCGATAATAATGATGAAACACATAATCGGTTTCTCCAACATAAAGAAGAATTAGAACGAGAATTTAAAAATGACCTAATTGACAATGATTTCTTATATCCAGAATTAAACGACCCGAATTTCAATATAAAAATTGCAAAACATAAAGAATTTTTCGATACAAAGATGGAAACTGAATTATTTGATATCGAGAAACAAGCAGATATTATGTGTAAAGCAGATTTTGAACTATTACCACATCAGATGTTTGTAAAAAACTTTTTATCATTACAGACACCATACAATTCATTGCTTTTATATCACGGATTAGGAACAGGAAAAACATGCAGTGCTATCGGCATTTCCGAAGAAATGCGACAATTTATGAAACAAATCGATATGTCACAAAAAATTATAATTGTAGCAAGTCCAAACGTTCAAAAAAATTTCAGGTTGCAATTGTTTGACGAACGTAAATTGGTCAAAAATGGTGAAACATGGGACTTAAATACGTGTGTAGGTAATAATCTATTGAGTGAGATTAATCCTACTGAAATAAAAAATATACCCAGAGAAAGGGTTATTTCTCAAATCAATTCCATTATAAAACAATATTATTCGTTTGTTGGATATACCGAGTTAGCAAACTTCATAAAGAAAAAAATCGATATTGCATCGTATAATGAATATACCCCAGAAAAAAGGAAACAAATTCTTGTTCGTAAAATACAAAAAGTATTCAATAATCGATTAATTATTATTGATGAAGTGCATAATATACGTCCAACAGATGATAATCAAGAAAAGAAAAAAACAGCCAATTTGTTGATGAAGGTATGTAAACACGCTTCCAATACCCGATTGGTTTTATTATCAGCGACGCCTTTGTATAATCATTATAAAGAGATTGTATGGTTAACAAATTTAATGAATATTAATGATAATAGAAGCACGATTGTCGCGAGTGATGTATTCGATAAAAATGGCGAACTATTAGATAGTGGCAGAGAATTATTACAACGTAAATTAACCGGATATATATCATTTGTTCGTGGAGAAAACCCATATACCTTCCCATATAGAATATATCCCAGTGAATTTTCACCAGAGAACATATTAGATATTGAAAAATACCCCAAAAAACAGATGAATAATCAAGATATTGTTACACCTATACAACACTTACCTTTGTATATGAATAATGTGAATGAGTATCAAAAAAATGGTTATGATATGGTAATTGCTTTCCTACGAGAACGAACAAATACAGTGACAACCAAATATGGGAAAATACGAGAACTACCATCATTTGAAAATATGGAATCGTTTGGTTATTCTTATCTTGAAAAACCACTTCAGGCACTCGATATTGTGTATCCATCACCCGATTTGGATGAGTATATTTTAAACTCGTCAGAAGGAAGAAAGAAAGTGGATGTGGAAACCCTTATATTAAACACAGTTGGTAAGAATGGTTTGTCTAATATTATGACAAGCACTACTACTCCACTTTCGCGTCATAATTTTGATTATAAACCGGAATTTCTTACAAAATATGGTCGCATTTTTTCACAAAAAGAAATACATAAATATAGTGCCAAAATTTCATCGGTATGCAAGAGCATTTTACAGTCAACCGGTATTATTTTGGTATATTCTCAATATATTGACGGTGGAATTGTTCCAATGGCTCTTGCACTTGAAGAAATGGGATTTTCTCGTTACGGTGCTTCTTCTCAAAGCAGAAATTTATTGAAATCTAATAAGAATATTGACCCAATTGACGCACTTACAATGAAAACCAATGAGGAATTAAGTAAACATAATCCAAACACAACGTTTAAACAAGCGAAATATGTTATGATATCGGGTAATAAAAAATTTTCACCTGACAATTTAAAAGATATTAAATATATTACCAACCCAGACAATAAAGACGGCAACAATGTAAAGGTAGTTCTTATTACAAAAGCAGCGGCAGAAGGACTTGACTTCAAAAATATTCGCCAAGTTCATATACTTGAACCTTGGTATAATATGAACCGCCAAGAACAAATTATAGGCAGAGGTGTTCGTAATTTAAGTCATTGTAACCTTCCATTTCAACAAAGAAATGTAGAAATATATTTACATTCTTCTAATCTTGGCACAGAAGAAGAATCTGCCGACTTATATGTATATCGGTTTGCAGAAAAAAAGGCGAAATTGATTGGCAATATAACCCAGGTTCTCAAAGAAATTGCGGTTGATTGTCTTCTTAATATCGGTCAAACTAATTTTACGGTTGACAAAATAATGGAACTGTCACAAAATAAATCGTTCAATATGTCTTTTTCTAGTAAAAAAGATGAATTGATAGAATATTCTATTGGAGACAAGGATTTTTCTAGTGTATGTGACTATCAAGAATGCAATACAAATTTTACGTGTTCCCCGCATCAAGATTTAACAGAAACTGATGTTATAAAACATACATACACAGAGGATTATGCTATTATTAACTATTCTGTAATTGTCAAACGAATACGCAGTTTGTTTAAAGAACAAAACTTTTATACACGAGATACGTTAATACGTTCTATCAATATATTACGCACGTATCCAGACGAACAAATCGATTTTGCTATCACACGATTTATTGATAATAAACAAGAAACGATTGTTGATAAATATGGTAGGTCTGGATATCTTATTAATAAAGACGATCTTTATATTTTTCAACCATTAGAAATAACAGATACTCGGGCATCTTTATACGAACGCACTGTCCCAATTCATTATAAACACGAATCACTCTCTCTGAATTTACCTGAGCCAGAAAAAGAACGAGATGAACTTTTGGATACCACTGTAATAGACGTACCATACAATGACATATTTAATACGATCGAGGCGAATCACCGCGAATTTCAAGCAAAAAAGGACTTTGTATACGTAGTCAAACCAACACAAATCAAACAAAACCAAAACAAAAACAAACCAAAAATTAACAAACAAGATACGTGGTACGGATTATTTGGTTATATCTATCATTTTATTAAGGAACGGTTCTCTATACCAGACAATATACTTTTACAATATTGTATTTTTCATAATATTGATACGTTAAATATTGAAAATAAACTTACATTGATTAAGGAACTATATTCACGTTCGCCAAACAATACGAATAATGAACTTGAAAATATTATTAAACAATATTTCGATAAAAAAACGTTTTATTTTAATGGTTCTAAAAGCATCATTATTGGACCAACTTACGAGAACCTATTTGTTATTTACTGTCAAGACAAATCGCATACAAATATATGGAAGCAACTAGAAGATATTGATATTCAACCGATAAAAGACGAGCTTAAACTATATATCGATGATGCTAAAATGTCCAACAAAGTCTGTAATATAATCGGGTTTATGTGGTTAGATACAAAAAAAAAACTTATTAAATTCAAAACAAGAGAACTTGACAGTTTAAATAAAAAAAAAATTAATATTAAAGGTTCGTATTGCGAAACAATTGGAAGAAGTGATATTATTTTGAGATTAAACCAGCAAATTCTTGATATAGATACACCGAGTTCTCCGTATAAGAGTATAATCGAGATTACAGAAAAAGAAAAGGATAATATTCATTTCAAACTTGATACAACCCAAGAAGTCGACAAAATGCCACGTGAGATATATTGTGTCATAACTGAAATATTATTACGTAAATTCGATGATGACAAAAAGGATAACAAACGATGGTTTTACGATTCGATTGAATGTACTATTATTAACATGATGGGATATAAACCCAACTGCAAACAAAAACCATTATCAACATAATTGAATGTAAACCCAACCACACGCAAAAATTGAAATAACTTGTTTCATAAAATATATAAACAATTTATTATATTATTATATCATAGAATATTATAATCATGAATAATCCCAAAACACTAACACAACAACGCAAGGTGTATGGTGTATATATTACTGAGATGTTAGAACGGAAGGTTACATTAAATATTACTGAAGTGGGTAAAAATATCAAGCAGAATTTAGAGCGTAAAATTTCAAAACAAACTGAAGGGAAGTGTATTTCTTCAGGATTTATACGCCCAGGTTCTGTTCGTATTCTTAGTTATTCATCTGGTTCAGTCGCAGGGGATTTGGTCCATTTTCAAACAATATTTGAATGTATGGTTTGTCATCCAGTAGAAGGTATGATAATCGAATGTGATGTAAAAACTGTTACGAAAGCAGGGATTCACGCAGAGGTAATAGACGATGCGGGATTTATCCCTCTCACCATATTTGTTGCAAGGGACCATCACATTAGTGACACGCAATTCGCAAAAATTAAGGAAAATGCCAAAATAACCGTTAATGTCATAGGTGTACGTTTTGAACTAAATGACCCCTATATTTCAGTTATAGCAAAACTGAAACGTTCTAATGAAAACTACAATCAAACCAAACCCATTACCATTATGAATGAGTAAATTATTACATATGTAACTACACCGAAGTAGTTACATATTGTCAGAAATCGATTATTCTAATTTGTCAAAAAACGAAACAATGTCATGCAACCTAAACTAAATAACACGGCATGAACAATAAACATTCCCTTGTTCAATAAGATCCATCGCGAAATATCCATCTCTTTTTCTTTTTCTTTGAATGAATGTAAATCATTGAATATGTATGTATTCAAAAGAAACGATATACATAACACAATTAGAGAACAAAATATAAGAATCACATTGTAATGTGCGTTTTTGTCTCTATAATATCTACTATAACCCAACATCGCAAGAGAAACCGTTGTGTATAACCCTACATTACGAAACGAAGTTTGAAAATACATCGTCATTTCTTTTTCTAATTTACTCAATTCCATTTACACTATGCGAAGATTATTTTTCATCGGTCGGTGTAATATGTTGATTGAATTTGACCAATTTATCTTGAACTAATCGTATCTCTGTGAAAATACGATAAATGAGAACATCGCTTGTTTCATCTGTTTCAGTTGGGCTTGTGTTATTGAGTGGAGCTGGTGGTAATATTTTGTATAAATAAAAAATATAGAGTAATCCTATCAAAAAACGGTTATTATAATAGTTATGACATTTGATAAATAGCTCTTCCGCGTCTTCGTTCGACCGGTTTTTATCTGGATGACACTTTAATACGATCTTCTTATAACATTTTTTTATATATTTCTCAATAATCGGGTCCGTACATTCTTTTGGTTTTGTTTCTGTTCCTATATCTGTTTCTTTATCTGTTTTGGTTTCTTTATCTGTCTTGGTTTCCGTATGAGTTATTTCTTCTTCTTCTTTTTTTTCTGGATTAGGCGCGGGCTCATTTTTTTTAATATTTTCAAACAAAAAAGAGAAGAAATCATCGCCTTTTGTATATCTATCATCGCCACTATAAGAATTATTGTCTAATATTTTCTCATAATGGTCCATAATTTCATATATTTTGTAAAATATATTTGTTGATTCTTCTATCTTGCCCATCTTATACATCTTTGAGATTTTAAATGCATAAAATACGAGCAAAACATATTAAGCACGCATTTGCAACTGATGATATAATATAATATAATCATAATGTATATGACTATTATCAAAAAAACAGTAAATAAACAAGGATTAACAACATATGTAGTTGGTAAAAACATCACAGACAAAGAAGCCGAAGATAAACTGTTGAATAAATTTGTGCAACCTTCTATGATTGATAATATAATAAAGGAAGACGCGGATGTCTATACCGAAGATGGAAAATTGCTAGCACGGTTTAGAAAAAACATACTACCAAAAACGCATACCCAAGCATTTTATGATAATGTAATCAAGTTTGCATTAACGCCATCTAGTAATCGCGGGAGTGCCACAGGAAGTAACACTAAAAATGTCTGGAATAATCCTAAAATAATGACGAATATATTTGGTTTTTTCGATAGGTTCTCACCATCACAGAAGATAATTATTAAGAACAAAGGAATTAAACAACCATTGGAAGTGCGAGATTGTCGTTTCAATCGTGATTTCCCTGACCTATACAAAGAAACATTGCCTTTGATACATGATATAGATAAATTATATAAAAAATATGCGCCCGAACATTACAAAAAACAAAAAGCAAAGGCTAGACAAACGCCTTTTATTATACCAAATACTTCTTTTACTACCATAACAACGAATGTAAATTTTAGAACATCTATACACACAGATAAAGGGGACGATATCGAAGGATTTGGTAATCTAGTGGTAATAGAAAATGGCAAATATAAAGGTGCTGAAACTTGTTTTCCACAATATGGTATTGGTGTAGATGCACGAACTGGAGATGCATTATTCATGGATGTTCATGAATTACACGGCAATCTTCCAATGATTCCTATCGACAAAGATGCACGTCGTCTGTCTATTGTGTGTTATTTGCGAAATAATGTATGGAAACGCACAAAAGGAAAAAGCATTAAATTTATGCAAAAACACAATAAAAGTCTGCGATCCGCAGACACCATTGCGAAAACAAATAAACAAAAAAGTAAAAATACAAATAACCGCACTCGAAAAAATCGGTAGCGTTCTCGAATAATGTATATTTAGATAAAATTGAATACTTTGTTTACTATACTTATAATAGCATTAATATAACAATAAATCAAATAGTACTTAACTATGTCATTATCTAAAGGCCTTACTCCTGACGCGGTCGAGTGTGAGGCATTAAATTTACACATAGCTGATCTGATTTTGAAGACCCCCGATATAAAAGCAGAAAATGGCGATGTGAAATATACTCTAACTCTAACTCAACAACTAAATTTAATAAGCAAAATTAAACTTAGTCCAGATATTTCAATCAACTCAACTGTAATGAGCGTGGTTGAATTGTCATATCTGTATAATTTGGGGATCCAACAGAACTCATACCAACGCAATTTGGTGTCCCACGCGTGGAGCATTACCGAACAGAAATCGTACCTTCATACCTTATGTTATGAGAAAAACGTCTGTTTCGCAATGGCTATGTTATTTTCGAATTATCCTAATTTAAACGATACTGAATACAATTACATTAGCGATCCATCTTGTTTATTCGAGCTTCCCGATTTTGCTAATCGTGCCAAGACAATGTACGATTTTGCGACAGGTAAATTAAATTGTTATAAGTTATCATTTTTCGAGCATTTAAACCTGCCTGACTCAATCCTTGCGTCTCAGCAGATCCCAGTTGTAATCGATATTCGTTATAAAACATTCATCGAACGCCAGAAGAATTTCTTGTTATTACAAAAACAGAAGGTAGTGGATACTTCAAGTAAATTTAAAAATATGCCAAATGCCTTTAATAACTACTTATTACACCGACTAAAAAGAAAAATGAGACAAAATACAGTTATGAGTTGTATATTTTATAACTATGTTTCAGGTAGTTTGTTAGATGGACTTTTGTTATTTTCTTATCTATTATATCAGTAATTACATCTACTATATCCTCATAGGCATTTGGACTTTCCTTTTTTATGTAGTGTTTTAACTGACTGAAAAATTCCTCAATTGCGTTCGTTTCTGGATGATAGGGAACCGTATATAACAACTGGTTATGGTCTTCTTCTATCTTTTCTCGTATCAGTTTGGATTTATGTATTACGGCATTATCCATAATTATCAAATGATTTTTATATTTCTTTGAAATATTATCATTGTAAAACTCTAAAATATCTACGGTTTTTAGACCACCTATCCTTTGTGGGTATAGTTTCCAAGCAACAACTTTATCAGCACTAATCGCACATAACAAATTGAAGCGTTTGTAGGGGTATTTATTCGTTTTTTTCAACACTCTCGTTCCACTTTTACTACGACCATAAGTAAGCGTCATATTCAAATAAATAGAACTTTCATCCATACATATCGTTTTAGCATAGTCATATTTCGTATTGAGTGTATTGTAAAAAGTATCTAAATCTTGTTTCTCTTGTCCTTCTCGTTTTTCAGGATAGTATTTACTACGCAACCTTTTCCGTGTAATTTTATTTTTGGAAAGAATATTATGAATAGTCATAGACGATAAACGAATATTGAACTCTTCCTTTACCAATCGTGATAATTCCCATAATGTAGTTGTATTGTATTTACGAACATATTTCTTTACAAATGTTTCTATCTTTGGTGTGATTTTTAGATTACGATTTTTGCGTGTTTTTCTATTTACATTTCCATCTTTTTTATATTGATTTACCCACCGTGATAATGACTGGTATTTACACTTGAATAATTTACAAGTATCACGCATATCATCTTTACCCTCTAAATAATGTTTTACTGCCGTTTCCTTATAATCTTCGCTGTGATGCGACATAATAAATATATATAAAATATTTAAAACTAACTATATATTAGTATATAATTATGGAAAATGACGATTTGAAAAATGAAAATGACGCATTAAAAAACGAGATTGAAATGCTAAAAGATAATAATACTGAACTGGAAGAACGATTAAAAAAATATACGAGTGGTAAAGGTCATCACAAATATTACGAGAAAAATAAAGAAATTATAAAACAAAAAGGAAGTATAAATCTAACCAAACTTAAGACTGAAAATCCAGACAAGTTAAAAGAGTATAGAAGACGAGCATATTTAAAACGAAAAGAAAAAGATAATAAAGATAATAAAGATAATTTACTTTAACTAATTATTATGAGTTTAGAAATAACCGATACTTATCGTGGTATTATTAACAATATAGAACATTATATATATTGTGGATTGTGTAATGGTATTCCAACAAAATGGATTACAAAAACAGAATGGGATTTTACACCCTTGAAGATTTAAATCCGCACCTTTCGGTGAAAAAATAAAAACTAAAAGGTTTATCCTTTTCTGGATTATGTAAATTTTGATTTTACTGATTCGTCT
>Ga0208768_1000087_pt1 | contig 70866 bp, 72 predicted proteins | sample AntAceMetag02UK1_FD_184760 | JGI IMG/M metagenome (GOLD analysis project Ga0208768, IMG submission 184760) | Saline lake microbial communities from Ace Lake, Antarctica - Antarctic Ace Lake Metagenome 02UK1 (SPAdes) (version 2) | ecosystem: Environmental > Aquatic > Non-marine Saline and...
GGCCGTTTGTCGTATCGCCCCAAAAATCCCCATTATTTGGACTAGAAGGCGCCGACGCTTGATAATACATATTGCCCGTGGCGAGGTTTCCTTGCCCGTCGATTGCCGAAGCCGAATTGTCTCCGGTTACGTCGGCCCCGCCGTAAATATCCAGCGGAACGCCAGGCGAGTATTGAGGAACAACAACCGAGCCGGGCGCGAGGAGCGCAAGCATGGGTTTGTGCAAAAACATATAGCTATTTGCGCCGCTTGACGTCGCCTCTTTCCGAAACATTATTTCAGCCCATGCGGCACTCGCTGGGGCGGTTCCGACAACCGATAAAAGTGGCCAAACGTCAGGCTCCGTAGATGATGACAAAATCGCGTTGTTCGTCGGTCCCACCGTATAACTTAAAACGAGACCGGCGGCATCTCTCCATTGAATATATGAGCGTATTAAACAGCGATGCGCCGAGACGTTCGCGCGCAATCCAACCTTGTCGCCCGGCTGCACTTTGAGCGGAAACCCCGTCACGCCGTTTCGCTGCGGCCGCCATCGAATATCTGTATATCCGGTTGCGCCCGCGTCGGGTTGGTAAACCATAAGGGTCCCGCGATAAGGCGTCGCAAAAGATGATCCAGCGGCGCGAAGCGATAGCGCGCCAGTATTGCCGCTTCCCGCTGATTTACTCCACCCGTCAACGCCCGCATAAAATTCGCTATTGCCGATTGCATTCACACCGATTGCAACGTTCGAGTTACCCGCGTTTGCCTCGCTTGCCGTTGCGCCCCATCCCTGCCCGGTGATGGCCGCGGCAGTGTTGTCTACGGTGACGTCCGCGCCGTCCTGCGCATTCAGTATGCTCGCAAACTTCGGTACGATCGTCTGCGCCGCAAACGCCCCGCTGACTTGCGGCTGCGTAATCGTGAGATAGCCAGAGCCAGCGGCTCCGGTCGTTTGTAAAAAAACTTCAATTCTTGCCGCTACAGCGCCTGCTGGCACAGTAATAAACGCCTCATAGAAGTTTGCATACGTCCCATTTGCGCCGACGAGTTGACCAATTCGCGCATATTCAAGCAGCGCATCGCTCGCGTTGTAAAATGCTAACTCTGCGTTCGTCAGCGAGATCGGGCCTGCGTTCTGAAGGCCAACGCGGCAAGCAAGTCGCTCACCCGCGAAAACTTGAAACTTTGCGTCAGGCTTAATAGCCATAGCCGAAACAGACGCGCCGACCGTGTAATCAGATGACAGATACCGCGTGCCCTGGTACGATTGCGAGTTAAGATTAGACGGCACAATAGAGCCGCTAACGATACTTGTTGCCCAGCCCGCAGTCCCGCGCTCAAAGCGCGCCAAGGTAATGCGGTTTGCGTCACCGCCAATAACAACAGCGTTACTGGCCGCCGCCTCCGCCGCAGTCGCGCCCCATCCCTGCCCAGCGATTGCTGAGGCGGTATTCAACGAGGTTAGGTCAGCGCCGGTGATCCACGAGGAACCGTCCCATGCCCTTACAGCGATGGGGACACCCCCGGCCAGCACGACCCAAAGGTCGTTGACATTGGGCCCCACCGGAGCGGTCGAGGATCTGAAAACGCGCGAGACGTTCGCGAAATCCTCAGGCTTGCCGGTGCCGGTTATCTGCGTTGCCCATGTGGCCTGATTAAGCGTTGCTAATGCGCCCTGCCCGTCAATTGCTGAGGCGGTATTGTCTCCGGTGACGTCTGATCCTGGCGCCGCGTCAAAACCCCTTTGAAGCGGCGGCGCGACAGTCTGCCCGGTTTGCAGAATTGCCATAGTTGGAAATGCGAGGCGGACGCGCGGGCTTGCGCCGTTCGCATAACCGACAACGTCAAAGCGTGCGCGCGTCGCATTGGCAGGCGCCACGGCGACGACGCTTTCCTCAGTGAAAAAATCCGCTTCGCCCGCGCCGGTGAGAATACCCGTCGTGCGAGTAGTGCCGCTTGAATACGCAACGAATGCGCCAGCGTCGTTTAGCCATCCTATTCGCACAAGGATTGACGAAATCGAGGCGCCGCCTACCAGGCACCTACATCCTACAGTGTCGCCCGGCTTCACCGAAAGCGTATTCGCGGAGGCTGAATGAACAACAATATATTGTCCGGACGTAAACCCTGCCCCGGCGGCCTGCCCAACGCGAATGCCACTGTCATAATCCAGAACGCTGAAACCCAGCGATCCGGCGCTATTGTCGTACATCTGCCAATAATCGGAACCGGGTTGACGGAAGCCGGTGTCGACCAGACTATTCGCGCCGGTCCCGACTCGAGCATTCGACGCGCTTGCTTCATTTGCCGTCGCGCCCCATCCTAGATCAGCGATTGCTGCGGCGATTGCATCAGTATTGATAATCGAAGCATTGTTAAGCTGTGCTGCTGTGGCAAACCCTGTAGAATTAATTCCATCCAGCGTGTCTGCATCAATATTCAGATTATCAACAAATATCTTGGTAACAGTAGCGTTTATTGAAGCAGATACATCAATGGGTTCAAGAGCATCTATCTCTTGCTGAACAAAAGCCGTGGTCGCCAACTGGGTTGTGTCAGTAGAGGTAACTGCTGTTGGTCCTGTTGGAGTACCTGTGAAAGCTGGAGAAGTTATATTTGCTTTTAAGCCAATAGAGTTTGCTACTGTTGTTGCAAAATTGGGGTCATCTCCCAATGCCGCGGCAAGCTCATTAAGTGTGTTGAGTGTGGCTGGTGAAGAGTCAACCAAATCTGCTAGTGCAGCCGTAAGTACGGCCGGCTGAACTGCTGTAACAGCCAATGCGCCCTGAGCAACAGTAGCGTAAAGAGCTCCATTGTTAAGGTACCCAGCAGCAGCATGGTCACCCCAACTAAAGGCGGTAACAGCCAATTCAGGCCAATGGACGCCTGTCTTGGCTGCGGTGTATTCTTCCAGCTTGACACGGTCTGAGGGGCTTAGTGTTCCAGTGCCAAATGAGCCGCCGAAGAAGCGACCGGAGAGGACCGCTGACGCTGTCGTGCTTTGTCGTGTAAACAAAGCCAGTCCTGCTGTCGCTGCGCTGTCATCGTAGCAAGCTAATGATCCCGATGCACTGCCGTTTATTCGTGTCGTTATTGCTATCCGCGTAGGCCGCTCAACCGTCAGAGTATGCGCTGTGCTAATTGTTCCGACAGCAACCTCAATATAGCTGCTGTCATCTTGGTTGCGCCAGAGCCAACGGGTTAAGTCGGCGGAGTTCGATATTAGCGTGCTTCGGAGATTATCTGATACTGTAAACGCGCCGTCGAATAGTCCATCCACTCGCCACCCACCCACGTGCCACCAAGTCTCACCGAGGTCGAGCGTCGGGCTGACCTGCATCCAGTCGTCTGTGCCGTCTGGTTGGAGATAGTGGGTTAGGTAGGCTGCTGGGACTTCTTTGACTGAGATGTTGTCTATGGTTGCTGTGCCTGCGCTCGCAGACCTTCTGAAGAAGTTGAGGTCAACTCCCGTAGCCTTCCAAGGATAGGTAAACACGCCGGACGAACCTGCGGTAATCACTCCTATGTCACTGTCACCCGCACCCTGCACCTTAATGCCCGGACCGGTCACGCTCGAAACCGTCAACTGCACTTGATACACCACGCCGACCGTGAATAGACTGGTTTGCCTAAAATTAAGCACTTGCGTACCGTCCCACGACATCACAGCCGAGCCGGTGGATGCGTCGATAGTGTTTGTGCCGTTTACTCCACCTGTGATCCAGCCTGTTAAATCATTTGTGTCAAACCCCCCATTCGTCACCAGCTCAGGCTGCGCTGCCATAGCTGCTGCGTATCCCGCTTTGCCAGTATTGGCTGCGGTCTTGTAGAGAGGACGGGCTGCATCGCTTGGGGCAAGGGCGTGGTGGCCGGGGAGGGCTTTGACTGCATCAATCGTCAGCGCAAAGGATCGGTTTAGGGCTGGACTGGCAAACTGAGCTAAGCCGCCCAATTCGGTAAAATTCCACAGAATCGTGTACGTTCCAGAATCTAAGAAAGTCAAAAGTGTAGTAGTACCGTCTCGGAGTATGCCCGCAATTGCAGAGCCGGGTCCGCCTGCCGCCACAGTGAACCGAACATAGTGCCAGCCAGTAGATATATCCACATCGACATATTGGTTCTGTGAGCTATCAGCGTTACGATAGACAGTCCAGACACCATCAGTCTGTGTTGCTGCTGATCCAGCGGTAGCGCCGCCGACTGCATCACCTGAATAATCCGTAGCAGCCGCAATAAACGCAGCCGCCGTCTTGGAACCCATCTGGCTCTTGTCCAGCATGATGCCGACAGTCTGACCGTCTGCGCTGACAATATCACCACCAGTTCTCGACTGGTAAAGGCTGCTCAGGTCTGACGGGTCGTAGAATGCCTGTGTGCTGCTCACCTGATTAGGGGAGAAGGCCAGGCCAGACACATCGCTGGCACCAGCTGGAACAGCCCACGTTCCATCACCTCTTAGGAATGTAGTTCCATCAGCTGTACCTGAGCCAAGTCTGGCCGAAGCAATTGTACCACTAGTGATATCACCGGCCGCATGAGTATGGGTAGATGAGGCGTACCCGGCAGAGGCATGGTTTCCCCATCCAAAAGCGGTGTTCCAGTTACCGCTATTGTCGGTAACGATTCCGTAGACACCGGAAGCAGTTCGTTTAAGGATACCGTTAGATGTAAAATCACCGTCAACGACAACGTCGGCATGGGATGTTTGAGACTTCAGATATCCTTCAGTTGAATGGTTTCCCCAGCCGTATGCCGTATCCCAATTACCTGAGTTGTTTGTAAAACCTGTAACATCTGTGATTGCGTGGGTATGCGTTGATGGTGTGAAACTAGCTGGCTTATTGGCAATTACAGACCATTCAGGTGTGACATCTCCAAGTTCTATGTAAGAAGCTTCAAGGGTCTTGGTTCCAGTTCCAGAATAAACCCAAGATCTGCCATCTGTTGTTACAACATGAGAGCCTTCGATTATTGCTGATTGTTGACTTGCATTCAGATCTGCGACGTCTCCGGTAGAGACAGTAGGCGCAGCAAACACAGCTGGAGGTATTCGAGCAATGTCTAGAACACCAGAAATAATGTCGTCTGCGCTGTGTACGTGAGATGCGGCAGCTTTGCCTGACAGGCTAGATGTAAGTCCCGTGACTTGAGACTGCGCGATTACCAATGCACTTTGGCGAGATGTCACATCAGATTCTGTAACAGTGTATCCTGTGATGTAACCGGCAGATCCATGATTTCCCCAACTGTAAGCAGCGTCCCAGTTACTAGAATTATCAGTAACGATCCCATAAGCACCAGCGCCTGTACGCTTCATGATGCCATTTGATGTAAAATCACCATCTACCAAAACATCTGCGTGGCTAGTTTCAGACTGAAGAGCAGAAACGGCTAAATTACCCTGAGCAACAGTAGCGTAATCGGCTCCCATTGCGGCAACCATTTCAGACCAACGGACGCTGTAAGCGGTTCCTGTTCCTGCAGTTCCTTGGGTTGCCCCAACTTTAATACCAAAAATATCGGTAGGCTGTGGCTGACCCATGATGACTCTCCGCTACGGTCTGGCAGGATATGCTGCGATATCAATACTTGAGAGATCCAAGCTAAGAACTTCGGCTTGAATAGCCTCCATCGCCGCAAGTGTCTCAAAAGCCTTACGCAGAATATAATTAATGCTGGTAGAGTTGGGTTGGCCGGGCACCCCAGGGATGGGAGAAGGGATATTTAGGTAATTCTCACTATGGCTATCAGTAAGATAATTATCAGACAGTATAGTCATAATTAAATCCTTTTATTCTATTAACGGCGTCACCTTAGCCTTACGCCCTGTCGGGCCTGCGGCCCTCCGGACGACGGCTAAGCTGCCGCCTTAAGTAATATAATACTCTTAAACTGTATAGTAAAAGAATTCCTGTGTTGTTTAAGAAAAAAGGACAAAAAAGAAGCTCAAGGTTTACTAATGATTTTTTTGGAGTGTCAACCCCCAAAGATTTGTTGACACCGGAGTCATTAAAAACAAAACAAATAACTTCACCTGATGCGCGAATAACTTAAGAATGGCTGGATCACCCAAATGAGACTGTTTAGCAAAAGTACTGTTAACAAAGACGATGATCACATGAAAAACTATGCAAAATTTGGGCAGGAGATGGATGCAATTCTTGCTGAAATCGCCACACACGAAGAAGACACAAGAATCTATTCTGAAAAAGCTGTCGATGCACATTCTGCTCGTCTAGCTGCCCAGGATGCACTTATGGCTAAACAGGCAGAGCTCACCACTGCTCTGACAGGTCTGGCTGATTTCATTAAAAGCCTGACCCAGCTTCCTGACTTGGTCACCAACACAGACGCTGCGATCGAGGCCGAAAGACTGGCTGAAGTTCGTCGTGCTGAAGAAGCTGCCGCAGCTGAAGCTAAGCGTATTGCAGAAGAAGCCGCTGCTGCACAAAAAGCTATTGAAGACGAGTTTGCTCGTCTTGAAGCTGAGCGTCTTGCAAAAGAAGCGGCCGATGCTGCAGAGATCCAGCGTATTCTTAAAGAGGTTGAGGCTGTTGCTAAAGCGGAGGCCGAAGAGCAGGCTAAAATTGAGGCTGAAGCTCAGGCCCTTTCTGATGCAGAAATTGCGGCCGCTTTGGCCGAGGCCATCAAAGTGACTGAACCAGTCGAAGACGTTCTTGAACTGGATCCAGTAGATATTGTTGACAATGTCACCACACCGGCTGTGAATGCCGAGCCAGGTGATCTTTTTGGTGAAGAGCCTGTTCCAACTCCAGCAAACCCTGAAAGAGAAATTGATCCTCTGACAGGGTTTCCTAAACTAAAAATCTAAACGCTGTGTAGCATACCTGCTGCTTCAGCTTCGATTCTGGTGGGGTAATTGTCGATACGTTCTTTAGAGATTTTGACAACAAAAGATTGTTCAATTTTCTTAAAAGACACTGCTTCAATTACCTCACCAATATCCATCTCCTCTAATAGCTCTTCTTTTGTGCCGTAGCTTCCAGTGTTACCGGCTGCTGCAAAAGTATCTGCGTCTTTAAAAACAAGAGCTTTCTTCGCCAAAATCTCAATCTCATTGTGCAGTGCAGCAATGTAAGTGGCCATCTCAGATGGCAGCATATCGTTTGGATTCTTAAAATTAATCATTGGGTGTCTTTCTTGGGTATTGTCAAAAGTTAAGGTTATAGTTACGCATAACCCAATAGAGCCTAAACACTAATGGGAAGATGATTGATGTCTACTAGCCGTATGGATATTTTTAAAGCAGCCGGACTCGAAAGAAAGATGGTTACATCTTCTTCCCCTAGCCCTGAATCCGTACTCGTAGACGACACTAATGCCTTCACAAAAGAAGACATCAGAAAAGCACTTCCTGCTCAATTGAAGATCAAAGTTTCAGATGAATTGGTCAACAAGATCAATTCAATTTCTTTGGATCCACTTGTTGCTGATGAGATCCGGGATAATTTTGTAGGTTACGCTTCCGTCATGAAAGACGGTAAGTTTAAGGTTGAGCAGTATCTTGAGGCTTGCGCATACGTCACTTACAAGATGATGGGCTACTCAAACAAAGATGCGTATGGGCTTACGTTTCCCGATCGTGTACGTAAAATGCGTGCTGACGGTAAAGACGACAAGCACATAAGTGCTTTTGTAGCAGCCTATCATAAAAATAAGCTTGTAAACATTATCCTGGAACAAGCAGTAATCCCTGCGTGTATTCTGAATCAGGATCTTTACCAACAAGCCCTGAACCAACAGGCTCATCTCATGATTCATGCTCAAAGTGAGAAAGTTCAATGTGAAGCTGCTAACTCGATTCTCAATGCACTTAAACGCCCCGAAACAAGCAAGATTGAGATGGACGTTAACATCAAAGATAACTCAGGCATCTCTGAGCTTAAGAATGTCATGATGCAAGTTGCGTCACACCAAGCTAAGCAGATCCAAGCCGGCGAAACCACAAAGACAATTGCTCATGCTGATTTGTTTGATGCAGAAGGTAACCAAATTTAATGTCTGAACACACAGACCTGATTGACAGAGAAAAGTTTGAATCTGTCAGGAAAAAGACTGTCGATGATTGGTTAGACACCGTCGACTATGAGCATCTAAACAACGGCACATACGTACCTTCAGCGTTTGCTCTTTCTTTTATGAACTTTGTTAAACTGGTGAATGGCGGACAAGGGGAGTCTCATAAAACCCCTGTGGTTCACTTGAAGATGCTAGACAAAATGGTCAGTGACAAACGCAAAGTCGCTAATCTGTGTCACCGTGGTATCGCCAAGACCACTTTGTTTTTTGAATACCTGAATTTCTATCTGGCTATCTTTAGAGAGCTTCCTAATTTTGGTGAGCTAGACTCGATGATCTACGTGTCAGACTCAATGGATAACGGCGTTAAATCCGCTCGTAAAAATATTGAGTTTAGATACTACAATTCTGAGTTCCTTCAGGAATACCTACCTAAAGCCAAGTTCACTGATAACTATATCGAATACGAAAACCAAGACGGTAAGAAGTTTGGTATCAAGATGTTTGGTGCCAAGACAGGCATTCGCGGTACGAAGATCTTTGCCAAACGCCCAAAGCTAGCAGTGCTTGATGACTTGGTCTCAGATGAAGATGCACGCTCTAAAGCTTCAATGGCCGCAATTGAAGACACCGTCTACAAAGGCATCGAATATGCTCTCGACCCCACCAAAAGAAAGATCATCTTTAATGGAACTCCTTTTAACAAGATGGATATTCTATACCAAGCAGTGGAGTCCGGAGCCTGGGACGTCAACGTTTGGCCAGTATGTGAATCCTTCCCATGTACGCGAGAAGAATTTGCTGGTTCCTGGGAAGACAGATTTTCTTATGATTACGTTGTGGAACAATACAACGACTCAGTAAAAACAGGCAAAATCAGCAGCTTCAACCAAGAACTTATGCTGCGGATTAGCTCAGAAGAAGAACGACTGGTCCAAGACAACGAAATCCAGTGGTACTCGAGAAAATCTCTTCTTAAAAGAAAAATCGCATTTAATTTCTACATCACCACTGACTTTGCCACTTCAGACAAAGAAACCTCAGATTACACAGTCATATCTGTGTGGGCGATCAACAATAATGGTGACTGGTTCTGGGTCGACGGCATCTGTAAGCGCCAAAAGATGAATGTAAGCATCGACGACTTGTTTAGGTTTGTTGCGATCTACAGTCCCCAAAGCGTAGGTGTAGAGATCAGCGGCCAGCAGAATGCATTCATTCAATGGCTCCAAAACGAAATGATGACCCGAAGTGCTTGGTTCAGTTTTGCCATGCAAAAAGGAACACCTGGGATTAGGCCAATCCTTAACAAACTCTCAAGATTTAACTTGGTGGTTCCTCTGTTTGCCGCGGGAAAGATCTTTTTTCCTGCTGAACTGAGAGAAACCCCTATTATGGCAGAAGCCATATCTGAGTTAAGTTTAGCGACCCAAAGCGGCATCAAAGGTAAAGATGACTTTTTGGATACGATTTCGATGCTTCCAGAGCTTAATGCCTGGCTCCCAACAGAGTCGGCTGGAATTGCAGAAGAGCGTGATGTTGTGTTTGGAGACGATTCACGCGATACCTCTTCTTTCATTGACTCGTACATAGTATGAGAATTAAACCGCATTATGCATTAATAGGGTGTTCTCATGTCTCAGCTGCTCACAAGCGAACTTATTTCCAGACTGGCATACGGAGAAGTCTCTAATCTCAAAATGGGAGATTTGAACACAGGGCTCATCCGAGAGGAGAATATGCCCGGTGTTCTGATGCAGCTCAATAAAGCAATGAAAGACTTGTTCACGAGGTTTGAACTCAAAACTCGAGAAGTCCTGATTAACACCCAACTAGACATTTCTTACTATTATTTGCGTTATGAATTTGCCATGAGTAATGTGGGCAGTGCTCAGCCTGTACTCTACATTGATGATAGTATGTGCGAGGATTTTGACGGCCGGATTGCCAAGATCCTTGCTGTCTATGATGCGTTTGGCCGGCAGCTGTACCTAAACAAAACCCAAGAGCCGCTGTCGGTCTTCACGCCTCAGTACGATTGTCTTCAGATTGGCTCCAACCAACAAACCGAACAGTTCTACGTTATCTTCCAGGCTCTGCACCCGGTGCTCACAGCCCCTTTTGGTACTGGAGCCAACCAAGGTGACCCAGACGTTGTTATCAATGTGCCTCCTGCCTTGGAGGATGTACTTGTGCTACTTTGTGCTTCTAAGATCTATGAAGGCATAAACGGTCCAGCCAACGCCGCAAGAAGCGCATTGCTTCATCAAAAATATGAAATGGCTTTGATGCAGTCTGAGATCAGAGACAGCATCTCAGTCAGCGCAAACATGTCTAACAGCAAGCTTGATAAAGCAGGGTTTATTTAATGAGACCAACGTCCAGTCCTTTTGCTAATCCATCAGGACTCGTCGATAAGCGTCTTGGTAATATGTGGGCGCAGATCGAGGAGGTAAGAGCTCTCTTACCTCAAATTGCTCATGTCAGTTATTATCTCGAGAGTCTTTTCAACCTCGATCGTAACTTGACGCTTCTCTCAGATGAGAACGTCGATCACCATATTCTTAAAGACATTACTATTTTCCAGGGAGCCAATGCTTATGAGCTGGCTCTGGTTGAAGGCTTTGTTGGTACACCAGCTGAATGGCTCGAAAGTCTTATAGGTCCAATAGGTTCTACAGGCTTTCTTGATGTTGCTGCTCACCAAGTGCTAATTGATGGGATTGCTGCGAACGTGGCAGCTTTAGCTGCCGCGGACGCAGCAATCTTAGCTAATACAAATAAGTTTTCAGATTATACAACACTGGCTGCATACAATGCTGATGTCACAGCGGTTCAAGCTCAACTGACTGCTTTGGAAACAAGCATCCTGGCTCAGGTAGATCTACTACTTCCGACACCTAGAACAAATGCTGAGATAGGTTCTTTGGCTCAAGCTGTAGTGAACACGGCTCTTGCAGGGCTAGAACCTTCTTTTTTTGATCCAGATGGTCGTCTAGATTCTATTGATCTTTTGCTTGATGGTTTACGTGATGATCTTGATGTCAACGAAATTGCATTCAACGAGTTTGTTTTTTCAAACCTGACAACAATAGGCCGAATCACCGCTCTTGAAGCTGTAGGAGAAGACACTGCTGCTTCACTTATTGAACTCCAAACAGTCACGTTTGATACAGCAGCACAGCAATTGGTTCTTACGGCTGAAAGCGCAAGTCAGCTCTCTCAAATAAATAGTTTGTCCGCGGTTAGTCTAAACCAAGCGACCCAAATTAACGCACTTCAAGTATCAAATAACGCTAATTACGCGTCAGTTACTTCTATTGAGTTGGCTTATGTAACTGAAGACGAAGCCCTTGCTGCGTCTATACTCACAATTGAAAGTGCTTTTGAAGCAGCCGATCTTTTGCTTAGTGCTGATATTTTGACAGAGCAAACTGCTCGAACTACTGCAATTTCAGCAGCTGCCACAGACAGAACGCTTATTCGTTCTCAGTTTGCTTTGGCTGATACTGCCTTATCTGCAAGCATCTCTGCGAGCATCTCTACAGAAGCTTCAACTAGAGCTTCTGCGGATTCAGCTATAGCAGGCACTGTTACAACACTAAGCTCCACTGTTGGAGGGCTTTCTTCAACAGTGTCTGTTCAAGCTTCAACGCTTGCTGATATTGAAGGTAACTTAGCGGGTAAATACAGCATATCTGTTAGCGGGGGTGGTGTAGGCGCTTTTGTTAGTCTAGAAGATGGAACAACCTACGGCAGTGTGATTGAGCTATCAGCAGCTAATATTAAGCTTCGAGCAGACGCTCTTGACCTTGGCACAGCCACTACGTTTGAATCAACAAAAGACACGTTTTACACAATCGCAGGCGAATACAGATTTAGGTATGGTGGCCCATTTGGAGTAAGTAACACTCTTTTGCAGTGGTATGGACTCAACTCTGTCGCTCTTAACTCTGAAACAAAAACAAATGGTGTTTTTGCTTTGGCGACAGATGGTAAAGTTTACTTTGGAAATAGCGCATTAGGCGCATCAATGTCTGTTACACACTCAGGTGTGTACGTAAAAGTTAAGATAGGCACAGGAACTAACAACACTGGATCGATCACGCTAACACCAACAGGTGGTGTTGCTCCATACACATACTCACATCAGCTAGTCAAAACAGCAAATCTGAACAACATTTCCGTTACATTAAATAGCCCAACAAGTGCTACGTTTTCTATATCAGCAGGTTCCCAAACACCTGTTAAATCTGTTGAATATCTTGTAGTATCAACAATTACAGATGCAGCAGGAAAATCGATTCAATACACTAAAGGTGGTGGACTTTTTTGGGAAAGTTAATCTTTTATCAAACATCAAAGGAATAAGTCTTATGAAATACATTGTTATTGGTTTTTTGGTATTTGTATCTGCCTGTGCATCAACCACAGACAGCTCTTACAGCGGCGGTAATGGGGCAGAAACCCCCAATCAAACTCAAAAAAAGTAAACGCTAATGAGCTTATTTTCATTTTTCTTTAAATCTAAACAAAAACCTCAATATACTACTATTGAGGTTAAACCTGCTTCTGTACCCCCAATAGACACTATTCTTGGTTCTACATATCAAGACGATCTTCTTATGGAAGATCTAATAGATAATGAAGGTCTGGTTCTTCATGCCTATTTAGACACTAAGAAACTTGTCACTATTGGTATTGGAACCATGATCGATAAAAATCGTGGTGGTGGGATCACAAAAGAAGAGGCAATTTATCTTGCCAAGAATCGCCTTAAAAAAGCCGCTCAGCAACTAGATGAACACCTGCCCTGGTGGAGAGAACTCTCTCTTGTGAGACAGCGTCTGATGGTAGAGCTGTGCTACAATATGGGTATTGGGTCCAAGACTTCTGGTCTATTGTCTTTTGTAAATACTTTGCCGGCAATCCAAAGAAGAGATTATTTGACTGCGGCCAAAGGGTTTCAGAACTCTAAATGGGCAAGAGACGTTGGACCAATTAGGTCTGGTAAAATGATCAAAATGCTTTTAGAGGGGTAATACCCGCTTTGCTAGTAGACCAACCCAAACGAGGAACATATCTAATGTTTGAATTTCTAAAGAAGAATGCCGCAATGGCTATGGCGTCTGTTGCCCTAGTTCTTTCTGGCTGTAATAGCTTTACAGATATGCGTGCTCCGCCAAACATTTATGCGGACTCTGGTAGTGTTGCTGAAACGGCTTTGACCACGATTAAAGCCTTTGGTGCCGCACAAGACACAATCATCACTGTTTGTGGCCCTGCTCTCCCAGACACTGTCGAAGGTGATGCGTGTGCTAAGATCATCCCGGTCGAGCAAACTCTAAGACCTGCAGTGACTGCTGCTGGCCAAATTGGCGCAGAGTACGCTGACATCGATGCTCGAATTCGTGAACTAGGCCCTAAAGCTCCCGCTGAATGGCTCCTTGCCGCAGCTGAAGTAGCAGGCAAACTCTCCGCCGCATACGACCCAATCCGGACCGATGTTGATAACTTCCTCACTAATGTAGGAGCCCTAAACTAATGGCTAATCTAGCTGCAATCATTAAAACTGCGGAACGTGCTGTTGGCATTCTCCGTATGCTTGAGTCGGTCCTTGGTGACCAAACACCATTTGTCAAAGACGGACTGGCAATTGTTGGTAAAGTACTGACAGGCGTTAAGTTTGGCTCTGCTTCTTATTCAGCACTGCTTGCTGAATTGGATGGTGTTGTTGTCGAAATGGAAGCTGTTCGCACTAAAGGCGGTGTTGTCGGTGATGACTTCAAACTTGAAGTAGCTAAAATTAAAGACCGCGGAAACAGAATTGACGCGATCCTTGCAGGGCTTAAAGGCTAGGCCTCCCCCCAGAACTAGCCTATGAGAGAAGGTACGAGCAGAAATGTTCGTACCTTTTTTTGTATAAAGGATAGGTTATGTATAGAACTCCAGCAGAGCTTCCTAACGAACACGTATTGATGTATTCGACAGAGCTGGCGGGCTTATATCTCTTTTCAACAAACCATATTTTTAATTGTATATTTCCAAGTTCTGAAGTTCCTGGAAAAAGTTACGTTATAGCTGAAGAATTCGATACTAGTTCTTAGGCTTTACTTTAAAAAGTTACAGCACTATTCCTGTTAAACATTGCTCATAACTTCGAGGGCCACCAATGGCTGATCAAGATATCCTAGATTCTGATGACAGCTCCATTGTCAATGGTAGAGACCTTCAAAGTAAACAAGATATAAGTACTGTTAACGCTAAACAGTTAAGAGAGTCTAATAAGCAGAGTCCAGGCGTAGTAAAACTCACTGATTGGGTCAACGAACCGTCTATTACTGATCTTAAAAAAGATCTTGGGGCTGCTAAACCGTTTAGAGACACTCACGTATCTGACATCGATCGATGGGAGATTCTTAGAAACGGTGGTGTTCAGCCCGCCAAACGCCGCGGCAAATCATCTGTAAGACCTAAGCTAGTACGTCGACAAGCAGAGTGGAGATACTCAGCTTTGTCTGAACCGTTTCTCTCTTCTGAAGATATCTTCCAAGTAAACCCAAGAACTTTTGAAGATACTGCAGCAGCTTCTCAAAATGCTATTCTATTAAACTGGCAGTTCAGAACCAAGATCAATCCAGTTAATTTGGTCAACCAAGCGGTTCGAATCTTTGTAGATGAGGGCACAGTAGTATTCCGTCCTGGCTGGACTAGAGAAGTTGAAGTCGAAACTGTTATGGTTCCGATCTATCAATACTCTGAAGTCATGGAAGGCACCCCAGAAGAACAAGCTTTGATGCAAGCCCTGGAGCTGAAAGACGCAAATCCTAAAGCTTTTTATGAGATGGACCCAGCAATCATTGCCAGCATTGAGTTCTCTCAAGAGCAAGGCCAAGCAGCATGGGCTGTTCAAGTAGGTGAAGAAGAAGCTGAACAAGAGAAGATTATAAAAAACCACCCTACTATGAAAGTGGTTAATTATCAGAACCTTTACATAGATCCTTCATGCGGCGAAGACCCAGAAAAAGCTGCTTTTATCGTAGAGTCTTTTGAGACTTCAAAAGCAGAGCTCATGAAAGACGGCCGCTATAAGAACCTTGGTTCTGTTAGTTTTGCCAGTGCTGATCTGCTTACAGAAACAGAGCACGGCACAACAACACCCCAAGATTTCAATTTTGATGATGAAGCCCGTAAGCGCATTGTTGCGTATGAGTATTGGGGTTTGGCTGACATCAACGGTACAGGTGAGCTTGAACCTATTGTTGCTACCTGGATCGACAACCAATTCATCAGAATGGAACTAAACCCGTTTCCAGACCAAAGACCTCCTTACGTTTTTGCTAGTTACTCTCCTAAAAAGAGATCTGTATTTGGTGAGCCAGATGCTGAATTGCTTGAAGACAATCAAGCTATTTCTGGTGCTCTCACAAGAGGTATGATTGATCTGCTGGGTCGCTCTGCTAACTCTCAGCAGGGCATTCAAAAAGGTATGTTGGATATCACTAACCGCAGACGTTTTGAAAGCGGTGAAGACTACGAATTTAACCCGTCGACCAATCCAAACTCAGGCCTGATTCAACATAAATATCCTGAAATACCTCGTTCTGCGCTTGAGCTTTTGGTGGCTCAAAACCAAGAAGCTGAAGGTCTTACAGGTGTCAAAGCATTCTCTGGTGGTATTTCGGGAGAAGGCTTTGGTGATGTAGCTGCAGGTATTCGTGGTACTTTGGATGCAGCTTCTAAAAGAGAGATGGATATTCTTCGTCGTCTCGCAGAAGCGTTTAAGCAAGCTGCTATCAAAATCATTGCTATGAACGGAGTCTTTCTCAGTGAGAGAGAGACTGTTCGCGTAACAAACGAAACTTTTGTTGAAATTAAAAGAGAAGATCTTGAGGGGCAGTTTGATCTCATCATTGATATTTCAACTCCTGAGATCGACGAGCGCAAAGCTGCAGATCTGTCGTTTATGCTACAGACTGCAGTGTCGACACTACCTCTTGATTTTACTCAAATGATCTTGGCTAAAACTGCTAAGCTTAGAAAAATGCCTGAGCTTGCTAACCAAATTCAGACTTACAAGCCAGAACCAGATCCAGTTCAGGAAGCCCTTAAACAACTTGAGCTTAAAAAGATTGAACTCGAGATTGGTAAAATTCAGAGTGAGATTAACAGAAACAACGCTCAGGCTGAGAAATTCCAAGCTGATGCAGACAGTACAGATCTTGCAACAGAGATGGCTGGTTCAGGTATCGCTCATCAGCAAGACATGGAAAAACAGTCTGAACAGGCTCGTGGCAACCAAGATTTGGCAATCACTAAAGCCATGGTTGATAAGCGTAAGCCTGAAGACGGGCCTTTGAATTTGGAAGAAGCACTTGGTTTCAACCAACTCACAAAGAAACTGGCCGCGGCAAGTAATCAGCCAGTAAGTGTACTTCCACCACAAGCCCCAACACTTCCACCACCAGAAGGAGTAGTTCCTCCAGGACAAGAATTACTTGACCCGAATCAAGTTCTCCCACAGTAAGACTATTGTTTACTAAAGACCCAAGAATATAGGAAACACCCAAATGACCGGACTAGAGAGAGAAATCCAAGAAGTTGAGTTGGCGATCGAAGAAGCCAATGCTGCAGTTAAAAAAGCAAGTCAACTTCGCAAGCTTATGGAGAATGCCGAGTTTAGGGCAATTATCGAGGAAGACTACTTGAGAGAAGAAGCCATCAGATTGGCCCATATCTTTGGAAGCCCTAGTCCTACGCTTAAAGCAGCGAAGGATGATATTGCTACTGATATTCAAGGCATTGCTTCATTGAAACGATATTTCCATACCGTTTTGCAAATGGGCACACAGGCTAACGATGCGCTAATAGCACATCAGGAAAACCTGGATGAGCTCCGTCAAGGCGATGTAGACGCGGAGGATCTTAACTAATGGCTGATCCTGTTGTGAAAGATCCAGAAGACGAAATTATTGATGAAACAGTTCTTGAAGAATCAGCTTTTACTGAAGAAGTAGTTTCTGAAGAGGAAGAAGTTGTTGAACCAGAACAAGAAGACGTTCTGGAGATGTCTGACGAAGACTTTGAAAAACAACTTTCTGAAAAAGAACAAGTTGTCGCTTCTACAGAAGAAGACGAAAAAGAAAACGAAGCAGAGGTTGTTGCTGACTCAGCAATTAAAGACCCTGTGCCGGCTAAAAAAGCCCCAGCTAAAGAGCCCGTAAAAGAAGAGAAAGAAGCTGTCGCTTCTGACGATCCTCTTCAAGTAGATGATGCTGCGGCCGTACTTGCTTACAAAGAGATGATGAAACCGTTTAAAGCCAACGGTAAAACAGTCCAGGCAAGAACACCCGAAGAAGCTATTCGTCTCATGCAAATGGGCGCAGGACATATCAAGTATCAAACGCAAGTAAGACCTTTGTTGGCTCAAGTAAAAACTCTTGAAAACGCGGGTATTACAAACAGCGATCTTAATTTTCTTGTCGAACTTCACAACAAAAACCCAGAAGCAATTAAAAAGCTTGTTCGTGACGCAGATATCGATCCTTACGACATTGTTGTTGACGACAATGCTAAAGAAGCTGACAAGACGTACCAACCTAAAAACTATCTAGCTACAGAAGATCAAGTCGCTCTCGAAGAAGTTCTTAGAGAAGTTCAGGAACAGCCTGAAGGCGAAGCTCTTTTGAAAGCAGTTAGAGTTGACTGGGACCAATCCAGCCGAAAAATGGCTCTTGATGAGCCAAATGTTCTAAGGATTCTGACCGAACAAAAGCAATCAGGTGTTTATGATCTGATCACTGCTGAGATCGACCGCAGAAAGACCTTAGGTGAATTTGCCAATATGCCGCTCCTTACTGCCTACCACCAAGTGGGCACTGAGATGCAGAATAAGGGCGCGTTCAATAACCTGACCAGCGATAGTGCTGATCTAACGAAACAAACCCCCGCACCAACTACAGTAACTCCTCAACCATCTAAGATTATTGCTACGAAAGCTGCAACACCGAAACAATCTAACAGCTCAGCCGCGGTTAAAGCTATTGCCCCGGTTAAGACGGTTGTGACGCCTAAAGCTGACCTCTCTAACGTCATGAATATGAGTGACGAAGAGTTTGCAAAAATCGAGGGTCTAGAGAAATTTGCTTAATGATGGTTCGGTCCAATCATTAACATAGGATTAAGAGCATGGCTGATGCAGCTCATCTTTATAATAATCCGCCTTCGGTAGATTCGACTGTCGGTGGCGGCCAAATGAACGAGTTCTTCTATCAAAAGAAGGCTCTTATCGACGCTCGTCGTGAAATGTATTTTATGCCCCTGGCTGACACTATGTCGATGCCTAAGCATTATGGTAAGCGGATTAAAGTTTACCATTACGTTCCACTTCTGGACGTTCGCAACGTAAACGACCAGGGTATTGATGCTGCTGGTGCTGCTATTGCTGACGGTAACCTTTATGGTTCCTCGAAGGATGTCGGTACGATCACATCGAAACTACCTGTAGTTTCTGAATCTGGTGGCCGTGTTAACCGCGTTGGTTTTACACGTATCATCCGTGAAGGTACTATTTCGAAGCTCGGCTTCTTTACTGAATACTCTCAGGAATCGATCGACTTTGATTCGGATGCAGAACTGATGATGCATATGAACCGTGAACTCGTTTCCGGTGCTGTTCAGATTTCTGAAGCTGCTCTCCAAATTGACCTTCTTGAAGGTGCCGGCGTCGTTGCTTATGCAGGTGACGCTGTCTCTGACATCACGGTTGATGGTGAGTCTGCTGATCCGGCCGTGGTCGACTACAGAGACCTCTTCAATCTTAGCCTTGTTCTTGACGACAACCGTACGCCAAGAGAGACCAAGATTATTACTGGTTCCCGCATGATTGATACGCGCACCATTCGTGGTGGACGTGTCATGTATATCGGTAACGAGCTCCAAGCCACTGTTGAAGAGATGGTTGATCCCTTTGCAGCAAAAGCTTTTGTGCACGTTCACCAGTATGCAGCCGCTACTACCACGCTTAATGGTGAAATTGGCACAGTCGCTCAGTTTCGCATTGTTGTGGTTCCTGAGATGCTCCACTACGAGGGTGCAGGTGCAGCTGTCACCACAAACCCTGGTTTCCGTGATGATGGCACTAACTACAACATCTATCCGATGCTTGTTGTTGGTGAAGCTTCCTTTACGACCATTGGCTTCCAGATTGGTGGCAAGGGCGTCAAGTGGCAGATGATTCACAAGAAGCCTGGCGTGGATATTGCTGACCGTACGAATCCATACGGTGAGATCGGCTTCCATTCCATCAAGTGGTGGTATGGTACGATGATCCTGCGTCCTGAGCGTCTTGCTCTGATCAAGACTCTTGCGAAAGAGTAATACAGAATAGCGTCATCCTCTTTTGGGAGATCGAGGGTGGCGCTGCCTGGCTAGATTTTTCTTGGGTGGTCTAGCCAGGCTACTCTGTGTAACCCGAGACAATAACCCAAGAGGTACTAGTAATATGTCAGAAGAAATCCACCCAGCTCCCATTGAGTTTTCAAAGAAAGAAATAGAGACAGACCACATTTTGCAATATTTCCACTATGTGCATTTGCCTCAGATTCTTCAAAGTAAATCTAAGCCGTTTTGTGATTTGGCTCGAATGCTGATTGACACAACACCACGTAACCCAGAGCGCACAGTTGCTCTTCGTAAACTGCTCGAAAGCAAAGACGCTGCTGTTCGCGCAGGTATTCCAAAGAAACAGGAAACACCCAATGTCTGATGAAAACACAGAACAAGATTTTGAAGAAGAAGCTACTGCGAGCGAAGATGCTTTTGACAACGGACCCACTCGTTTGGAGTCCCTTAAGCAAAAAGCTAACGCAATGGGTCTAAAGCATTCTCCTAATATTGGAGAAGAAACACTTGCTCAAAAGATCAAAGAAGAAGAAGCAAAATTCTCTAAAGATCCGCTTGAACAAGAAGCAGTCCAGACAAAAACTCTGGCTCCTAAAGCTAAAACTTCGGATCCTAGAGTTCCTCGTAAAGGGGAAACCCCTTCTTTAGAAAAGATGCTGCTTATGGATACAGATGATGTTCTTGAGTATCCACCGCATTTGCGTACACGCATTATAAGAGCAGTACAGAGACACCGGGGCCTGAAGCTTATTCGTTGCCAGATCTACAATAACAATCCGGCAAAAAATGACCTCAAAGGCGAGATTCTTACTATCTCCAATAAGTATATTGGTGTGGTTCGCAAGTTCATTCCTTTTGGTGAAGACACCGAAAAAGGCTACCATGTACCGCAGATTCTTTATGATATGCTCAAGCGTCGTAAGTATCAGCGTGTGACGACCGTCAAAAACCCTGATGGTACAGAGCGTGTTGTCCAGTCAATGACGCCTGAGTACACAATCAATGTTCTGCCTCCTCTTACACAGGCAGAGCTCAATGAACTCGCAATTCGTCAAGCCGCTGCTGAACGCGTAGGCTTGGTTTAATATCTAACTGCTGACGGGAACTATTCATGGCTAACGATCCTTCGACCGAAGCCCAAAGTATTTATGTTGAGCTTACGACAGCTGAAGCATTCCCGTCAGTAGCTGTAGATATCACTTCTACTGACTTTGCTCTTCCTTCTACTGTGGGCAATCCACTTTATGTGGCTCCTACAGCAGTAACTGTTGAAGAGCTGACAGATAAAAACCCAGATGGCGTCGGTGTATTTGATGTCATTATGAAGTCTGTCCGGAACCATATAGGTGAAGAATACGACCTTGGGCGTATATCAGGCCAAGAGTACGCATCAGTTTACGTACAAATGACTACCGCGGCGCTTCAAACAGCGACACAGTTTCTCATTCAAAAAGACGCAGCCACGTACACTAATGCACTGATTCAGATGCAGGCGCGCGAAGCTGAGATTAAATTAGTCATTGCCGCGGCTATGCTAGCCCAGCAAAGACAATCTTTGGTTCTCACTGAGATCCAGGTGCTTACAGCTAAAGCTGAATACGCTCTCAACAAAATGAAACTTGCTACTGAAGACATTACTTACACCAAGATCGAAAAAGACATGGAAGTAAGTGCTGCTCAGAAGCTTCAGATTGAAGCCCAAACAGATATTGCTGGTTACCAGCTCACAGACATTATGCCTGAAGAGAAAGCCCAGCTTCAATATCAGACCACATATGTGTTGCCGGCCGGCGTGGCTAAGACAAACTATGAGACCACGCAAATCATGCCGCAACAAAAAGACAGTCTGGTTAAAGACGTGGCGATCAAGACATATCAATTGGCGAGTCTTTTGCCTGAGCAGCTTAACCTTACCAAGGAACAGGTTGAGGTTCAGCGAGCTCAGACAATGGACACTAGAGTCAATGGTGTTACCGCTATCACAGGCGCGATCGGCAAACAAAAAGCCCTGTATGATCAGCAGATCGACTCATACATTAAAGACGCTAGACATAAGGGTGCCAAGTTCTGGATTGACGCGTGGATCACGCAGAAGTCTTTGGATGAAGGTTTGGCTGCGCCAAGTGAGTTTACCAATTCAAACGTAGATGAAGTGCTTGCAAGCCTTAAGCTGGATCTTGGTCTCACATAAAAAGATCTAAGTTATGAGCCTTTTTGGTAGTAAGAAAAAAGTTTATGTCTCCTCTACCGTTTACAAAATGGCAGATGATGACACCAATCGTTCGTCTTATATTCAAGAAATCATAGCCGCCAATGCTCTGGGAACGAGTAATGTTAGTATGGGTGAGGCTATTGGTCTAGGTATTAGGAATGGACCAAGAGTCTCTCAAAAAAGCTTTTTTAGGTGGGCTAAGAACAACTACGATTTTGGTATGGCCCGAGCGGCTATCAATTATAATGAAGTTATTGATAGTGTCGCAGTAGCAGCGCGAATTCTTGTAGAAGATTTTGCCAGCGATCCGAACATTGAAGTAACCGTAAATACTGCTTTCATCGATAACGCCGATGAGAGCTATTATGGCGAACGCTTTATTTATGAAAACAGACCTGAGCTGGCTGACTCTGATTGGGCTGCAGACGTAGATCCTGATACTAATGATATCTGGATCCAGTATGTTCCAGGCGCAGAGTATCCAACAGGTACACCTATATCTAGTGAGTACTTTTCTGAGCCTGGTTTTGATTCTAGTGACACTGTGCTTGTGGCTTACTACACAGCCAGAAACACTGTCACAGATACCTCGTATCCAGTTAAAGTCTTTATCTATAAGATTGGTGATGGAATTGCTGCCCTAGATGATTACCGTGTTCAGTTAGACGACGGCACAGCAACAAGAGAGTTTTATCCATTCATACCTCTTAGGATTAATAACAAATCTGTATTTGAAGCAGGATCTCCCGCTACAGGTAAAGAAGATGAGATTCGAGAAGCATGGAAAAAAGGTCTTGGAGGTGACATCGATGATGCACTTACCGAGATTGAAGCTAATCCTTCGCTTGGCGATATTGATTACGCTTATCTTGTGTTTGGAGTTTCTTTGAACACACAAAGCAATGTCGAAAAACAATACCTGTTTGAATTTTTTCGTACACTTGCTGGTCGACAAACTACCACGGCCGCTGACTTCACAAACTATCAGGCCACCAATGACACTTTGGGTAACCAATTACGCGAGTTGAATGTAGATTCACCTCTTCTGAACAATCGTGCTTTTAATGACCCAATAAACCCAGGGTATCTTCAGGGTGTCGACGTAGGCACTCAATCCGTGGCTCCCCAGATTACTAACATCCATCTGACTTTGCCTACACCGGAGCTTGGTGTTTTAGACATGAAGATCTCTTGGTCAGATATTTCTGAAACCAGAGCTACAGGTAAAGCCTTTGCTGAAGCAAAGGTAGGCGAAGTCGAGGTCAAAGAAGGCATAGCCTACAACGAAAGAACAGTGCTTGGTTTTATCAATGGAGAGTTTGCATCTTCTAATCCTGTAACGGGTCTGACAATACGAAAGCAGATCAATTCTCTTGAGTATATTGAGATTAAGATTCAGGGTCTGATGCATAAAAACCTGATTTATAAAGGCAAGTCTGTCGACATCACAGCTCGAGAAGCTATGGCAGATCCAGACGAGTCTGGGTTCATTATACCTCTTCATGAACCTACGCTTAAGCGTCTTGGTTCAGTTATATCTACTGAGCTGGCTCGAGAATCTTTCATACTGGTATTTAATTCATACCAAGTCGTAAAAACCAAATGGTATCAAAAAGGCATTTTCAAAGTACTTCTTGCTATTGTTATTGCTATAGTTGTTGCAGTTGTTTTTTACTACTTTGGTCCTGAAGCTGCAGCAGCTACTGCTGAAGGAGGTTTTGGACTATTAGGAGGTGCCGCAACAGTTGGAGCACTATTGGGCTTCACCGGCGTCCTGGCAATTGCTGTAGGTGCCGCGGTAAATGCAGTTGCTGCACTTATAGTACTTCAAGTCATTGGTTCAGTGGCTGGCGAGCTGTTTGGAGATAAAATAGGTCAAATCATAACCTTAATAGCAGCAGTTGTTATTTCTCTTGGTTCAGGCCCAGGTGGCTGGTCTACTGGGAATATGGCAGCAAACATTGGTAATATGGCATCAATCGACAAACTGTTGATGATGACTAACGCAACAACAGATCTAGTGAGGCTGTATCAACAGTCTGCTTATCAGAAGATTATGGAAGAGACCCAAAAGTGGAGTGAAGATTCTCAAGCTAAGCAAAAAGAGCTTGAAGAGCTTATGTCAGAGTTTGACGGCAAAAACGTCATAGATCCTCTTATGCTGGTCGACTTTTCAAACCCGCTCGACAATACCAAGATATTTGGTGAAAACTTCGTAATGGCTGCTTCTGCTAGGGAATCACCCGAAACGTTTCTTTCTCGGACCTTAGCAACAGACCTTTCTTCTTTAAGCCACTCTATGGTCTATAGATTTGTAGACCTTTCATTGACTTTGTCTTAGGTTACAGCGTAAATCTAAAGCAATCTAAATAGGATATTTATTATGGATTGGACACCGTTACCTAAGCCGCAAAGCACCAGTTCTCTATGGTCTTCAACGCTCCCTACAGCTCAACCAATCTCAACAAGTATTGCTGGCTTTGGTTCTGCAGGACCAGCTAATCCTTTTTACAATGATACCCAGTACGCACCTGGATCTATCTCAAATGACTCTCGCATTGCTGGAGGCCATATGTCTGCCACAGGAGCGAATGGGACACCTAATTTTGGTGATGGTAAAACCGATTGGGGCGGTAGATTTGGCATGATGGGTAATGTAGCCCAGTCACTTGCCGGTCTGTTTAGTGTCATTCAAGGTTTTAAACAAACCAAGCTAGCGGGAAAAAGCCTTAATTTTCAAAAAGATGCTTGGACCAAACAATACAATATGTCCAAAGAAGATCATGATCGTGAACTAGCAGATCGTGCTAAAAACCGTAAGCAAGTTGAAGATCAGACTCTGTCTGCTTAATGTCAGGAAACACCAATGGCTATTAGATTCAATTCTATCGGTCTGCCTACAGGTATTGATACCGAAGGTATGGCCTCTGCTGCTAATCAAACAGCAAGTGGAATAGCCGCAATTGGTGCTGGGCTTACAAACCTGGGTGCGAGAAAAGACGCACGAGACGCCGCTCAAAAAGAAAAAATGCAGAACAGCGCTCTTGAGTATTTTACGCTCAAAGCAACCAACGCTAAGAGCGAAGATGAGATTTTAAATGTAGGTAAAGAGATGGAAGCATTTAATGCTTCTAACCCTTTTGGCGCTATTGTAGGCGGCGCTGAACAGATAGCAAAATCTAAAGAAAGCTTGCTCATCAGAGAAGGTCTTAAACAAGACAATAGATTTGCAGGTACTCAAGCAGATATGAGCCGAGCTACTCTTGACGCAACAAACCTTACAAATGAGTTTAATACAAAAGAAGCTGACGTAATAAGCCAAGCTTTCGTGCTGTCGACTAGTGGGGATGTAGAAGGCTTTCGTGCGTTTGTAGCAGAGAATCTTTCTCGCTTGCAGGCAACATATGGAGATAACGCCAGCAACTTAATGGAACAAGGCATTACTGCTCTAGCCACTGCTGAAACTGATAGAAGTGCTCGAGATAAAAACTCTGATGAAAACCGCAACAGAGATATGGTGGATAGTCAGTTAAAGACAGATTATGATTATATCAATAGAGCTTCTGAAATAGCTGCCACAGAAGCAGATCGGCTTGCTACTCAAGCCCAAAATAATAGAGAGCTGGACAAAAAAGCAAATGCTCTTGCTAATAGATACGTAAATGTAAACTCCGTTTATGAAGATGTGCAAAAAAGGGTACGAGATGGCACTATGAGCCCAGAAGACGCTTTGTATCTCACCAATGCTGTAAAAAATATCTATGAAACCACTGATCCTAATCAGCTTGCTGGTGCGGGTATCGATATATTAGGCGACGCGAACGCTTTTGTAGACATTCAAACCGCACGGAGGAGAGAAAATCCAGGTAATGCTGCGAATTCAAATATAAGCAGTCGAGAAGACTTAGCTAATCGTGAGTTGTACGCCAAACGTGTATCAGAAGACTACGCTCGTAACAACGTAAACATTGCCAGTGAAGTTGGCTCTATTTTGGCCAACGCAAAGCTTCTTCAGCAAACAGATCCTTTTCTTAAAACATTTATTGAAGCAGAACAATTTAATAACAACGTTGTTAAACCTGACGGCACTCAGGTTAAATTGTTTGAAGCATTTGATCTTCAAAATGCTAACGGAATTCAAGTTATTCCTAATGCTATGAGAACAAAAATTACCAACTTTCAAAAAGAACAAAAACTTGAAGGTGGTAGAATTATGACTGATGGTGAAATTCTTGCTATACTGCAAGACACTATCAAATCTAACACAAATCCATTATTACTAATTCCTGGCGGTAAAGAATATGGTGTACGAGAATTAGACTTTAATTCTTTTAAGAAAAAAGCCGAAGCTTGGCGTAAAACAAATACAGGTGAGGTTGCGGCCAAAAGAGTAAGAATAGCCCGCCAAGTTGCTTTGGCTGAAAATTCAGAAGCTAAAATTAAAGAATTGGAATTACAGTATGTGCTTGCTTCTCAAAAAGGAAGCGAAGCAGAGATGCAGAAACTCAGTAAACTGCGTGACGAAGAAATTGATATGTTGACCGGTCTTTCATCGTACATGAATAACGAAGTAGGCGCTTTAGGCCAAAGTGGTATGGCAAGACTATTGGCGACTTCTCCTAGTCCAGAACGGGATGCCGAAATACAAGAACTTAGGATGGAACAGTTTTTTGGTGATATGAACACGGCTAGAAGGTAAATCCTCATGAGCGATAATGTTCTTAGAAAGCAGCTACAACTGCTTGGTGAGGAATCCTTAAAAAACGCTACAGAGCCTACAAGGCCCTCTTACCAACCCCTATCTGTGCGACAAGCAATAATAGGCATAGGTCCTCAAGAAGAGTATCAGCTCGATCGCAATGCTCTTACGGGAACTGAGTTTAGACGCAAATACGGCGAAGTCCTCTATAAAAGAGACTATGAGTCTTATGCTCCTGGATCAAATAAAGGTCCTTATTCGGATGCAGCACTTGAAGCTCGTAGTCGTACTACTGGTGAACATGTAAATGACGCTAGCCGTCAGGTAGCCGCAGGAGTAGTTGGCCTTGGTGGAATTATTGCTAACTTTGGTTTGCTGACAGTAAGTGCTTCACAAAACTACAGCCCAATTACTCTTGCCAACAATATGACTGGTGTTGTTGAACCAAAAGTAGACTCGAGAGAAGCCAGAGCCAAGACCCAAGAGTTTACTAAAAAAATTCAAGAAGAAATTTTGTCTGGCGAAACTGCTTCAATGAAAGCAAAGACAGATGTAGCGCAAAGACAAAGAGACATATTGTTTGCGGACTCTGAATATAAATACGAACAAACAAAAGCAGCCAGAGATCCTAATGACAAAATAGGTCAGTTTTTTGATGCAGTAGGTAAATTTGGTCGCGATTCTGCTATTGAAGCAGCAGTACTTGACAATAATCCATCCGTAAAAGGCAAGCTTGTAGCAGAGGCAATAGGTTCTACGGGACCTGCTCTTTTGGTTACAGGCGGTACGTCTGCTCTTGGTTCCAGACTTCTTGCCGCAACCACCCTGAAAGCAGGGACTAAAGAGGTTGCTAAACGAGGAATTACATCGTCGACTATTGGTCTTATAGAAGGCCAGGGTGCTTACAATGGAGCAATTGCTGAAGTAAACGCAATGACTCATGAGCAGCTCATGAAGTCTCCTGATTACAAAGCCCTTATTGATGCTGGTTGGTCTGAAAAAGACGCTAAGATTTATATTGCAGATAAAGCTGGTGTTAGAGCACAGCTTATACAAACAGCTCTGGGTACTGCTGCAGGCTATGGTGTTGCAAAATTTGAAGCAGCACCTTTCAGTAGAGCAGTCACTGCCAAAAATATTAAAACAGTTGCTTCTCAAACAATCGAAGAAACATGGCAGGGTGCCACGGGTCAACTATCCTCTAACCTAGGTATAAGAGAATACGCAGATCCTAACAAAAACCTTACGGCTGGTGTTGGTCAAGCAGCTACACAAGGTTGGATAGGCGGTATGTGGTCAACACAGATCATTACTGCTCCGCCTTTGCTTGCTCACGCAGTCGGCAAAGTTGCTAATAAAACAGGATCTATTGCAAAGTACGGCATTGCAATTCTAGCTGATAAGCAAAGAGCCAGAATGGAGCAAAGAGGTCCTCTTGGCGATAAGGCTATTCAGGAAAGCATCACTATTTTTGATGACATTGTCACTAAAGCAAACGGCATAGCTGTAGACAGTCAAGAGATTCTCGCCGCTGAGCCAGGTAGCATTGAACCTGCAGCTTTGGACGAGCTTCTAGCAAATCTAGAGCAGGTCAAACAAATTCCAGATGTCTTTATTGACACTGAATCTGACGTTTATAAAGCACGCACAGAAAAATTCAGTGACGATGTTATCCCTGGTTCCAGACTGGCTACACTCCAGAATGTCCTAAAAAAACTCGTTGCTGATCCTAAAAGCAAAGACGCGTATAAAGACAGTGATCAACTGATTGCTGCATCTGAATTTGCTGTCGAAGAATGGGCTGCAGTTCAGGAGTTCAGAGATACTGTGCCTGACTTTGATCTAGAAGCTGCGGCAACTGTTGAACCAAATACCGCAAAGCCTGAGCCCACAATGGCTCAAGTAGCTAAGATGACTCTGGATAATCTTTTGCAAGGACGTGCCTTTGTTCAAGGCATTGAAAAAGCAAATGAAGTCCTTAACACATCTAACAAAACGAGCGCCACGGTTCGTGATGTTATGGAAAACCCTGTTGGCACCAAAACAGAGAGACTGAACAACACAGACACCTCTAAGTTTACGCCAATTCAGCTCAAAGCACTTGAAGTTGCTAAGGCTGCACAAGCGCCTGGTGAGTCAAAAACAGGAGCTACACAGAAAAGCCTGGAGCAAACCGATAATACTACGGAAGAAGTCAGAAAACAGCTTCTTTTCCAACCTACCAGTCAGCCGTATCGTGAAGTACCTTCTGTTAATAAGCTTTTGTCCATCATATTCAAAGGTGCTGAAAGAGCGTCTAGAGCTTCTGATGGTGAAGCTAAGTCTGAAGGTATAGAGTCTTCAGTTGCGGCAGAGCGTTTGCAGAATCTGGTTCAAAACCAAATCAACAAAGTAAATGCTGGATTTGAGTCAGAGATATTTATTCCACTTAATCCTGGAAAAGACGGTAACATAAAATACGAAACTCTTCGTCAGGATGGCGGTGGCTTTTCGACAAAAGAAGACGGCAATGCTATTTATGTTAACCCTAAAAATGCAAGTTCTTTAGAAACGTTTCGTCGTGTCATTGATGATACGAACACAGGCATTCGCGTGTTTAATGAAGCTTTGAAACAGTTTCCTGAGCTGTTCCCAGAAGGCACAAAACCATTCACGGAAATAGCTGCAAGATCTGCTCCGGAGGTTTCTACAAAAGATGTCCCTAAGAAATCTAAAGATAAAAAAGCCAGTCAAGAAACCGCTGATCGGAACAATACCGATGATGGCAGGGATAGTTCTGTTCCTGGTTCCACTGCTGCTTCTGTTGCTAAAGACAATCTCACCAAGGTAGGTTCAGATGTTCTGAGTCTTGATGAGCTGTTTGGTGATCAGCCTCTTACGACTATAGAACAAGCTCTTGATTACCTGTCGTCGCTTAAAAATCTGACAGCTACTCAAAAACAAATCAAACTTCTCATTGAGAAGAGTGCTGTATTCAAGCTGAATCCAGACATCAAAGTCAGACAGGGTACTTCAGCAGAGGCTGTCTCCAAATCAGATGGTTGGTTTGACCCAGCTAAAAATGAGATCGTTGTATTCAATGACTCTATTTCTGATTTGCTGCATGAGATGTTTCATGCTGTCACATTAGAGGTTTTGAATCAAAACCTTCTTAAAGTGGAAGCACAAGGAGAAGCTCGTACAGACGCTGAGAAAGCTGCTCAAGAGCTTTGGAACTCTGCTCGAGGCTTTCTCGCTTTGGAACCAGAAAACGCTACCATGGAGCGCGTCCAAGCTATTATGGATGCATTGATTGATGACAACGAAGACCGCGGCGGTATTCAAGGATACGTGTACGCAATCAATGAGTACATGTCTTATGGTCTGACTAAAAAAGAAGTGTCAGATCTTAAAACCGAAAACGAGTATGCACGTCCTTCAATTGCTGCGGCCGTTAAAGTCTTCATTAAACGTATGTTCAATGTAGGCCCTAGTTCTTCTATTTTTGATGAAGTCTATATGCGGTCAAGCATTCTGGCTCTTGATGAGACAACCGCCAAAGCTATTCAAAAAATCAAAAACAAGGCTGCTAAAAAAGAAGCCAAGAAAGCACCAAAAAAAGACCCTATCCCTGTTGAGACAGCGGCACCGATTGAGGAAGCCACGCAGCCGAAGGCTGACGTGGCTGACGAAGTTGCCGCGGTGGATTCTGCTTATATCACCCAGAGTGAATCTGCTGTTGCTGCTGTCAAGGAAGCACGAGATAAGACTCGTGAATTGCTAAGTAAGCTTAATTTCAAGTTTGAAGATACTTCTGACGTTAGTCTTTTGAATCTTGAGCGTATTGCCAGTAAATACATTACAGGTCTTCATAACGATGACCCAGTATTTTTGGATGAAGCTTCCAGAGCTCTTTCGTATGCGCTTTACACAGACATAAATGAATCTGTGAAGGTTAAGATCCCACGATCTGTAATCGAGACATCTCTTCGTAGCTGGCTTGAGACCGGAACTCCTCCGAAAATCGACAAAACAGTTTGGACTGCCATTATCAATTCACTGAATAAATTGATGTCATTTTTCAGTGGCAAAGAGTTTGTTAACATTGAACGCGCACTTGCAGACACAATTACAGGAATCACTACAAGCCGCGATTATTCTTTCAAACCCCAGGCTGGGTTTGAGAAACTAGTCTTCCAAAAAGAGATGGGTAACAATCCTCTTGCAGTTCAAGTACTCACATCTTTGATCAAATCAGGGCTGAATTTTACTCTTACTGGCTCTGTGGCGTATGCAGACCAAGTTCCTATATACCGTAAAGCAAACAGCCCGCTGCATGATGTAGATCTGCTTTTTAAACCTGATGATGTGGATGCAGCATTTGAATGGTTTTCAAACGGAGACCCCGAAAATTGGGGTGATGCCAAGACACTTTATACATTTACTCCAGGTGGAGTTAAAGTCATAGGTCTTGCGGTTGTGCCTGCTGGGTATGAAATTAGAAACGTTAGCTCTACTTGGAATGTTAAGGCAAACAATCCTCAGCGTAGTTATGATGTGCATGACAAAAAAACAGGCGAAAAAGTAGGCAGCTACTTTTTTCTTCGTGGATCCAAAGAAACATTTGAAGGTATCGCAGGTATTACTATTGATTTGATTGCAGAGGTTAGAGAGTCAAAAATACCTCAGACATTTAATCATAACGGGAAATCATTCACTATAGACGTCTCTAGTTACGTTGGTGGCTTTGCTGCTAAGCTGAGTATGCTCCGTCCTAAAGACGTAGTTGATTTTAAAGCTGTGGTTCCTCCTGTTAGACAGGTTATCAGTGATACAACCGAAGAAACAAAACCAACTGCTGTCAAAAAAGATGAACCAAAGTTTAAAAGCCAAAAGCGCGCTTTTATTGCAAAACACGAAGCTATGGAAAAGTTGCTTAATAGGCAGAAAAACAGAACTGATCTGAGCGATAAAGGTAAAGAAAAGCTTAAAGCAGATCTGCTTGTTTTAGCTGAAAACAAAGTTCTTTACGAAGCATACAAAGCTGATCTTGAAATGGGCACAGACACTCAGCCTGTTGATCCAGTAGTTACTAATACAACAACACCATCTGCTAAAGCCGTTACGCCAACAATCGTTAAAAAAGACGAACCAAAATTTAAAACCCAAAAGCGCATTAGCCGTGCAGATCTAAAAACCAATCCAGATACTTTGTATTTGTTTGGTGATAACGACCAAGGCAAAGGGTTAGGTGGACAAGCAAAAGAGATGCGGGGCGAGCCTAATGCTGTAGGTATACGCACCAAGAACTCTCCTTCTACAAAACCTGAAGCATTTTGGTCTGACGATACTTACGAACAAAACAAAGAGAAGCTCAATGAGGATTTTCAGCGTGTTGTAGATCATATTAAAAATGGGGGCAAAGTTGTCATCCCTCAAGATGGTCTTGGCACAGGGTTGTCTGATCTATCTAATAAAGCACCTAAAACACTGGCGTACATAGAAGCTGTTCTTGTTCGCCTAGAGGCTTTGAGTCAAGGTGCTGTTCCTAAAGCAGCGCCAACAGTTTCTACAACTAAATTGAATTCTGCAAAAAGCAGAAAAGATTTACGCTTTGGAGTCACTCGTTTAAGAGACGCTGAAGGCGAGCTTTCAAACAATTATACAGTCGAATTTAATCCTGAATGGACTGCTCGTATTGAGAAGCTTATTGCAGATGACCAAGATCCTTTTGGTTCAAATTCTTATCTAAACAGTTTTCTCAATAAAGAGGTTTTTGCTCTTTTTGAAAAAGGGAACACTAATTCTATAGACCCAAGCGGTGGTGAATTTTTTAATGGTAAATTTCATTTTACTACAAACTGGAATTCCTCAGACGCCAGTATTCAAGAAGAATATTTCAATCCGTCTCCTGATAATCTAGATTTCTTCAAAGAGGGTACTTCACCTAATAATACGATGGAGACTCCAAACGAATCTATTTCTTCTCAAGAAGAAAGAATGGATCAGCTTGGAGATCAGGTTCTCAAAGCTGAGTTTGAGATCATTCCTGGTGAAGAGAATACGTATGTTGCTACGTTTAAAGACAAACAGCTTACTCGAAAATTTGAGGATGCAGATCAATATACTGCAAGTGTTATGGCAGCGAATAAAGATCTTCGTAATCATTTCGAATCAGTAGTCTTGTCTGCATTCGATGAAAGGATTGCGGAGCTTTTCCCAGAAAACACTCAATTTGATGAGCTAGAATGGGGTGGAGATTCTTTTACTTTTTACGCAGATCAGCAGCCGTTGATTAAAGCAGCGCCTACCGAGGATGTCGCGCCGACATCCGAGGCTGCTGCGTCAACGCAAGAATTCACTAACAACAACCCTCCTCCTCTTGACAGTGATCCTAGAGATCAACAGTCGCCTGCCCAGGCTACGCCTGAGCCGGCTCCTGTTGAACAAATTGCCATAGAAGCCAACGAAGAAGATCTGGCAGCTTTGGCAGAACAGGCTGCGGCTGACTTTAAAAGACATCAAACCTCTCTTGAGGAAGATGCCAAGATTGTTGAAAACGAAGAAGAGCAGGCTAAAAAAGAGCGCCCTCCAGCTCTTGATTATCTTAATGATACTCTTGTCAAAGACATTGATGGTAATTCACCATTTACAACTGCATACGAAGTACGTCCTATTCTCCAGCCAGGAGAAGACGTTATAGATTTAGTCAACACAACTGACTACGAATACAAAGTTGATGATCTGGTTGTTAAAAGCCTCAGAGCAACAATGAGGAATTTGGAAGAGGTTGCTGAAAACGTTCAGAAACGTCTTTTAGATCCAGAAAATAAGCTGAATCAACCCTATAGTGGGAAGATACAATCAACGTATTTTGATCTGCTTAGACAAAACCAAGAAGGAACTATTGACGAGAACAGTAGAGATGTTCTTAATCTTCCTATTGGTAGAGCCCTCTCTATCATAGAAGCAGAAAGCGTAGACGCTCCTCGCTATGATGAGCATCTTTTGAGACTAGCTACATTGGCTGTTCTTGATTACCTCATGAACAATTCTCGTTCAGGCGGAATCTACAAAAATAAAGACATCATTGACGTTCTTAACCTAGATCAGAACGATCAGATCACAGGCGTAATGCGGGAAGTTGCCAATCACGGTCGTGGTATGGGTGACGTCATTGAAAGCGTAGGCTTGGCTATCAGAGAGTTCTGGGGAGCAGCTCCTGTTAAAGGAGTGTCTACAACTCAAATCAAAGGAATTTCAGAAGGCATTGCCGCTGAGATTCTTGATGTCATGAACACAATGAGTGATCCTGCTGATCTTGAGACTATGTGGGTTAGTAGAAAGTCTACTGAAGTAAGAAGAGACGGCCGTGATAACCAAACGTTTATCACTTATAAAATAGGCCCTGCTTTTGAAAAGCTATTTGGTTCTTCAAAAACGATTCTTCGTGACACACTAATTACTCCAAGAAGCGAAACAATCGAGTCGCAAATAGGTAAGCGTTTCACTGTAAGTGAAATGCAAAATACGCTGAAAAAAGATAAGAGAGTAATGCTCTCTGATGAAAAATGGCGTTCAGGTAAAGTCCAAATGGATACGCCATATGGCGTCTCAACTGCCATGACTAGAATTATGAATACCCTTGGTAAAGAGGGTATGAAAAAAGCTCTTGGTTATGTGGATCTTTCAGACCCAGATAAGTTCTGGAATAGCGAACACAAAGCTTCAATAGAAGGCCGCAACCTTAGTATTGAGTATGCGATCGACAACACAATTGATTTTGGTAAGCGCGTTGCTGAATGGGCAGAAAAAAACAACAAGACTGTTGAAGAAGCTGAAATCTTTTTCAAGATTAAGATTTCAACAAACGGTCGTTACTATCAGCAAGGGTTCAATCCACAGAACGACAAGCTTGCTCGGGAGATGTTTGCAGCATCCAGAACAAAGGTTGATCTCACAGACCCAGAAGCATTGCTCTTCCTTAAAACTGCTGTTTTGCAGGCATGGGACAACGGTTATAAAATCGAAGACCTTGGCCCAATTGCGTCAGCTGCAGTTGTAGATAAGCTTTTGAACGGCGAGACAATTATTGATGAAGCAGGTAACACTGTAGTCACGCCAGGTATTTTGAGAGCTGTTGTTAATTCTTTAAAAGTAAACGGACCTGAGACAGCTAACGCTATTGTTAAATTTACTGCCAGTAAAGACGTAGAGCAATCAGCAAGATTGCTTAAAGCTCTGGATCTGCTTGCTCAAGTCGAGTTGGCGCAAGAACAAGGCCTAACTGAGCTTACTACAGATCTGCCTTTGGAGATTGACGGTAAAACTAACGGTCCAGGTACGAATGCTGTTCAGAATATCATTGAAAGATTTACTGTTGCTGAAATGGAAATGAAAAGAAGAATCGGTCTCTTTCATGGGGCAGGTTCTACAGATCCACAGGACATTCAGACATACACAAAGTTTAGAACACAGCATCAAAACAAAGGTCCTTCTGCAGATCTTTACATGGCAGTTGGTGAGACGATGTCTCACACAGTCATGGATCTGCGTAAGAGACTTATTGAAAACGTAGGCGAAGGTCGTACTGCAGCCAATCCTATTACTTCTAAGAATGCTGTTAAAGCTCTTGATACTATTCTTGAGTTGTTTGCTGAAGTCGGTGATGTGGTTATCAATCCGCCAAAAGACGCAAACACCCCTGGAAGCATCTCCATTAAGCGCGCAGGTACCAAGCAACCCATCACAGCTTCTTTGTATGGTTCTGGTGCTGCAGCCATTGCTGCGAGCCTTCTAAACGCTCTTAACCAAGTGATAGCAGCTGAGATCACTGACAGCATGGCCACGGGTAAAACTGACCGTATTAGGTCTATGGCTCAAAAAATAGATCTTCTTAGTAGTATTCGCGTCAAAGAATTTGAAGGTTCATACACTGCTTACGATTCGCAGAATATGAACGTCACTAACAAAATCATGACGCTTAACAAAATTATTGCTCAGTTTGATAACTCAAATAAGCCTACTAAAGAACGTCAAGAACAAATCAAAAAGTATCTTGCTATTTATAAGATGCAAAATGTTCAGTTTCATAGACTGAGAGATAACATAGCTGCTCTCTATGTTTTGCCGTTTAAAGAAGCTCTTTCTATGAATGTCGGCAGATCAGTAGCTGTAGCCAACAATGCTCTTTCTAAAGCTGCAGGCCATCACGGAGATCTTTACGCAAGAATTGTTAATGATCAGTTGTTTGAATTGGTTCGTGTTCAGAGAATTCCTATTAATGAAAGAACCAAAGAAGAGCTGAAGATAGACAGCACTAACTTTTTGCGTAAAAATGAAGAACTCTCTGTTGAAAGCTTTAATAAAGTTTTGGATAAAAACAGAAAATTTGCGCCTATCATAGACATGGGTGCGACTGTTTTTGATCTATCCAGCAAAGATAGTGAAACTACTACTGATGTAAAAGACAGACGAAAGCAGGCCCTGGAGTATAACAAAAAAGCACAAGAAGAAGGTGCACCATTTAGAGAAGCTGAGCCTAGCTTTACACCTAACGTTCAAATGCAAAACAAAATGACGCCTTTCTCTAGAAGGCCTACTGTTGCAGGTGCTGGTGTTAAGATTTTGTCTTATCTTACCATTGCCGGCGCTGACGTTTTTCTTATGAATGGCGCTTTTAATGACCCACGTTTTCCTTCAGGAATTCTCGCAGTACATGACGGCGCAGAAGTAGGTATTGATCCTGCAAAATTGAAAATAGCGTCTCAAGTAATAAACGAGGTTATTTGGAATTCATGGCAGACTAACACTATTGAATCTGTGCTTGCTGATCTAAAAAATCTTGAAGAGCTCGATTCTCAACTTAGAGAGCTTGGTGCTTATGGAATGATGACTGCTGGTAAGAGACCACAGCCTCTTATGGCAGCAATTGAAAGAGCCAAAGCTGATCTTCAGGGCATGGCAAATATGAGAGAAGCTCGTATCATAGCCATGGATAAGGTTGCTGCTACAGTAGACGGTGGCCCTGGTGTAGGCGCTCCTTATGTAAAAGAAGGCAAGGAATTCGGCGTAGGCGAAGACCAAAAAATGGTCGACTACCTTAATGAAGAACTTGATTCTGCTCTTGAGATGATTGAAGCAGCCCAAGACTTTAATGCTACAGAAAGAGCAGAAGGCAAATTCCTTGAAACTTTTGAAAAAGAGGCTGTAAACGGATCTCAATTCAGAAAGTTATTTGAAGCTTCTGAAGATAAAAGCGCCTCTGCATTTATAGCTATTCTTGGATCTCAAATTAAAGACCCAAGACAACAAGCTACTTTTGATGACATGGTTCAGTCTAGAGCCATGAAAGAAATTCTAGCCGCCGGACTTAAAATCAATGTCCAAAAAACAGCCAATAAACCCGGAGAATACTTCAGCAAAGAAAAAGTTCTCAATATAAGAAACATGACGGTAGAAACAGCTTTGCATGAACTTGTTCACGCAACTACTGTTTACCAAGTCATGGCTCACTTTGCCGATCGAGAAGGTGACACAAACAAAGATCGTGTCATGGCGATTAAACGTCTTGAAAGCCTGATGAATGATTTTCTACTTCGAGACCTGAACCCAGGCAGTGCAGAATTTACAGTTCAAAAACTCCTTCAAGGTACTTTGGATTTGAATCCTGAGCCTGAAATAGGTCTTTCATTGGCTCTTCTTGAGTTCATGGCTTATTCGCTTAGTAACCAACAGCTGATTAATCGCGCTGCTAAAACTCAAGCCACTGACGTGATGTCTATTGCTAGAGTAATGGGTGAAAAGGTCATTCAGGCGATGCGTCGCTTGCTTGGATTTACATCCAATAAAGTCTTTGATCACATCAGGTTTAATACCAAGATTATTATGCAATCTGGCATTAACAATGTCATTGAAAGCAATCTTCAAAACAGAAACACTGTTCTTGATCAGATACTGGATAACGCAGTAGACCTTACGTCTCCTGAAGAAACCAGAAGAATGGAGCTTCAAAGGCTCTTTACTAAGCAAGTAGACGCTTATCTGTCAGAAAAGAGAGCTAACAATTCTATTCTGGAAAACGACACCAGAATCGCTCAAAGACTTGCTGAGTATTCAAGTGCAGAACTAGAGTCCATGAACGCTCTGAGTCGTCTTGGAGCAGCTGGGTTCACTATAGAGAGCGCGCAGGACGTGCTTCTGTTTAAGTCTCTTCAGGCCATGTTCTCGATGGATCTCAAGCTAGACAAGCTAGCTCGTATTGAGGCCCAAAAAATATTTGAAGCTGTCTCAGACAAGCTGTCCCCTGAAAACTTTCTTAATGAGATGGGGACTACAGGCCCTGAGGCTACTCAAAGCCAGGAACAGCGAGCAGAGAGGATGTATCAAGCCGTTATCGGTTTGCCATTCACTGAAGCTGAGACAGACATTGTCATGAAACCTGGGTCAGACGGCCGCGGTATGAGCGACAGATTGTCTGTCTTCTTGGCTCTCTCTCAAACCAGTCCTGAATTTAGAAATGTGTTGGGAGCAATTGATTTTGATTCTCTGAAGCTCAATACAAATAGCTCAGAAACTGGCTTGGATGGTGTTCTCACTAACATCACTGAAAAGACAATCAACACAGTCAATGCAAGAGTCATTGGATCCAATACAGCAAACCTTTCAACAAAAGTAGGTTTGGATATTCTAGCAGAGCAGTTGCTTCAGTATCGTGCTGAAGCTGCCATGGAAATTGAAAATCAAGGCTCAGGCTTGCTCAATAAAGCAAACGCTGCTGTCAGAGGCGTACTTGATAAGTATGGTGTAAATGGCGCAATTGATTCTGCTGCTGACTTTTCTACCCAGCTTTTGAATAACCCTGCTGTTCCAAATTCAATTGTTAACCTGCTTTCAGAAATCCGCGGCATCACAGACGACACAAGACTTGTCTTTGAAAAAGTAAAAAAAGCAAAACAAGAAATCTCTGTTGTTCGTCAGGAGTATGTTGAACGTGTCCCTAAGATTATCGCAGGCAAATTCTCTGAAGGTTTTAGTAAAGGCAAAGCGTCAGATACAAATAAAACAAACGCTACACGTCTTGCTGCAGACTGGACGCACATGTTTAACGGCTTTGGTAAGACTGACTTGTCTGTGCTTATTGACACTCTTGGTGAGTCTTCTGCTTTGTCTCTTTTTGGGAATAGCTCTGACAAGCAGACTCTTCGTACTAACAATATCAAAGATTCGAAAGCCCGTGTCTTGGCGTCAGCCAAGGCACTAGGGCTTTCGGATCGTTTGACAGATAAAATCACTAAAGCTTATTATGCTAAAGCCAAACAGCTAGGTAAGTTTCAAATTGATTACACGCTAGGTGACAATCTACTTACGTCAGCGACTTCTATTATGGGTCTTTACAATGAAGGTGGTCGTGTTGGCTCTATTACTGTAGCTGAAGAACTTGAGCTTAAAAAAGCTCTCTTTAAAATGTATGAAAATACAAATGATCAGCTTTCTTTGATCAGAGCTATTGATGAGCTTGCTAGTTTAGAGGCTGTTGATCAGCTTCCAAAAAGAACACATCAACGTCTTGCCAAAATCATAGCTAATGAAGGCTCCGGTGTGAAAGACGCCCTCTCTTATATGGTCGAACTGCGTAAACAAGAAAACGAAAAAACTGATCACAGAGGTGCCAGAATCAATGGCATCAAAGGTCATATGGAATCTACTGCCAGAAGAAAATATAAAGTCATTATTGCTTATGATAGTAATCATGCAAATCTTATAGAGAATGGTTACACCAGGATCCGTCCTTATAAAGACCCCATAGGACAAAATACAGGCAGAGCTTATTACTTCTCAGCGCATCAAAAGCTGGCCAACTACAACCAAGGCGGTATGCAAACTGTTAAAGATACCTTCAGCGGTATTGATCCTAGAACAGGTCTAGTAGTTGGTTCTAATACTACTGGTGGTCTTATTAAAGGACTTGAAGCTGCTAGCCTGAACAAGCGTATGAAAGAAGGAAAAATCACGTCTAAAGATAACGTGCTTCCTAGATTTTCAGACGATGGAGTGCTCATTGGATTTGAGCAGTTCCTGGCGCCAGACATGATTGATATGCTTCAGATGTCGACTAATTATGCAGAGTCGCTAGGTAAGTGGGCTGGTCGTATTGTAGAAGAAAAAGCGGCTCTTGGCTTTAACATGGCTAACATAGACGCTCTTCATGAGACGTGGGAAAGAGACGCTGCTCTAGGCAGAGAAAATGAGTATGTGGAATTTGGTTTTGAAAGAGACCCAAATACCAATGAGCTTATTCTTACAGAGGATCTGAGAAACGATCCTGTCTGGGAAGACTCGTTCCGTCTTATACCTCCTGCCGCAAGAGACTACGGAATTAATAAATTTGACGGACCTATTATGATCCGCAGAGATATGATCAATAATGCTCTTGGGTTTAGATCTGCTAGTATCGCAGATATCTACACAGGCAGAACACGCTGGTCTAAAGAGATCCAGGACACGATGAAGGACATCTTCCTTCTCACGCCTTTCTTGGGTCCTGATATGCTTAAGTATCTCACGACAGCTGAAGACACTATTCAAACCATAGTGTCAGAAGTGAAACATATTATTGTTGTTAAATCAGGTATCGTTCTTGCGGCGAATACCCTTTCTAACATTGTTCAGCTTGCCGGCCGTGAAGTTCCTTTGACGTACATGGTTAAAAGAACACGTACCAAATATGCTGAAGTGGATCAGTTCAAGAAAAACGAAGAGCGTATTATTGATCTTAGATACAAGCTCTATGCCTCTAAAAGTAAAAGAGAGGTTTTGGCTCTTCAAAATCAAATTGAGACTATTCAAGAAGCAAGTAAACGACTCTCGATCTGGCCACTTATTGAAGCCAACCAACTGACAACAATATCAGAAGGCCTGACTGACTCTGATAAGTCATACATGGATGGCAAGTATATGGATTGGGTTGAGAAAAAAGCGGCAGAGCTACCTGGCGCACTCTCGACTGTTGCGAGATATGCGATCGTGTCTAAAGACACGGCTCTATATAAAGGCCTCAATCGCGCAGTGCAGTATTCTGACTTTGTTGCAAAAGCGATTTACTTCGATTTCTTGACTCAAGAACGTAATACAAGTTCTGAGGAAGCCTTGAAAAAAATCGATAGTGAATTCATTAACTACGACCTTGTGGATAGCCGCGTAAGAACAGCTTACGAAAGCATTGGTCTTACTTGGTTCATGAACTTTAAACTGAGATCCATAAAGGTTGCTTTGGACCTTATAAGAAACAACCCAGCAAGTGCTCTATTGAGCCTTGGTACAGCAGGAATGATTGGTATGGAGGTTGGCTCACCTATGAGCGATAACCTACCTTTGGTGACAGCAGACGGCCGTCTTGGCTATTCTCTGGGTCCTGGAATGGTTCAGGCAAGCTGGAATCTTAATCCGTGGTTCCAGTTATGGGAAGCCATAGACTAAAGTTTATACGGTTTGGTCTGAATCAATATTGCTCTTGAGTAATACTTAGACAGAGTTCCAATAAAAGAGTCTTCAGTAACAAAGTATCCTGTTGGCTCTCCATCCAGGCCTATGGTTGTAGGTCTGATAACACCATTTGAATGAAGATACTGTTGACCTTCACTTTCAGTAGGGCTTGCCCAGTAACCATACTTGTTTCTGCCAATAGTAAATGAACCATACTCTGTCATTACGCTTTCTCCCATACATAATGCCAGATTCCTGCATGGTATCTTTGAAGCGAACAACGATCGTCGTCTTGATCTTCTTCTGAAGCGAAACAGTCATTCTGTAGAGCATACTCTTTTGCTCTCTTAAGATATTTTTGAACATTTAGATGATCAGGAATACCACTTACAATGATGTCTTTTTTGTCCTCTGTAAGTTCTACTTTGATCATCACTTGTTCAAGATGCCTGTTGTCAATTGCATAACCGTCAAAAAAACAGTAGTTAACAAATGTAGCTGTTTCTTCGTGGCATTCATAATCACCTTCTGCGTATTTAATTATGCGTAAAGAATTTTCTGTATTTGTCATCTCACTTTCCTTTTTTGAGTAATACTCTGTATGGGACTTGAACCCATATTACCTTGTTTAACTTTACAAGGGTCTTACCAATTAAATGAACAGAGTTTGGTGCTGGAGATCCGTACAAGCTTCACGTTCTCCAGCTGCCTGACGTTATCAGGCATGAGTAGTCTGCACATCACAGGTTGCCCCGCTTAACATCACAGACCTCAGCCCCACCCTGCTTGCACGGGACTACGGGACCACTCTTAATCAAGATCAATAGGATCTCGAAAACCTAAATATACAGGATGAATTGGCACTCCATATTGAGAGAGCCTCATATACTTAATTTTAATTAGCTTACCAGAAAGCTCTTCCCGACGATCCCAGAGCTTTTGCCCTGTATCTCGAGACATGCCGCGGAAGCTTCCTACTGCGAAGATTGCTCCGCTAGGCATTCGGCATACGAATGAACCAAGTGTTCCTCCTGCAATTCTACCGTCTTGGGCAGTGGAGCGCTCAGTTCGTCCAAGAGGATTTGTGAAGCCCTCATTATGATTATGAAGCAGTTCGTTAACAGCGACAATTTCCACCTCAATATCTTGGAAGTCTTTGATCTTGAGAACGTACTTTTCATTCTCAGTGCGCTTACCCGGCTTATAAATAGAATCTTCCCATCTTACGATGGTTCCATCCAGTCCAGGATCACGATCATTTATATCATGGAAAAGCATCAAACCATCCATGTCTTTAATACGAAGACCATGGACAACCATAACCATAGGGTGGTCTATTGCGTTTACTGTTGCAGCTACAACGGACCATCGATCTGAATATGGCAAAGACATATCTGAGATTTCATCAAACATATGATAAATCACATCATCAAATTCACGATACTTGGCAGAAAGAAGCCCATCGCAACCTTCAAATGAGTCACCGGCCTGGAGCTCCCCCTCAAAGACCCATCCGGAAAGGACGGCAATATCTTCAAAAATTGCCGAAAACGTTTCAATGATCCATTGGTTAGTGATTGGCTTCATCGATCGACCAAGGAACTCCATACCGCCTTGATTATCGCTGCGGATAATCATCTTCATTCCATCGATCTTTTTCTGAGCCAGACAAGGAAATGTGATCTTTTCTAAGTCTGCATTACAAGGCTGCATAGGCTTTGTGAATTTAATCATACGTCACCTAGTTAAATGGATCTGATTCTTCTTCATCAGAAGGCCCGTTAAACATTTTGTTAACAAAAGATTGCATTTCTGCTTCTGTTGAAAACTCCATAAGAAGTGATTTTTGTGTTGAGATCTCGTCTTCAGACATATAGTTTTTTAGCTTTGTCTGACGATCAAGGCACGCCTCTGGAGTTTCTAGCGCACTCATATAAATCGTTTCTTCAATTGGTTTGTTTTCCGTCTTAGACCAGTAAGCACACCTGGCTCTTTTCTGAGGACCCTTAGAAACCTCAATCAAAACCATCATTGGTGAACCTGATTTCATTACAACAACATCATTTGCTTTAAGATTTGTCATTCTTTTCTCCTACATAAATAAAAAGCCGCCCAAAATGAGCGACTTACTGTTTAGGTAAGATGGGGAGGTATGGCTGTAGGGACCACCACAACCTCCCCTGGATACCCTAATTGAGAGCTTAGGATACCCAATCTTAGTTCAGGTTGTCAAAGATGCTTTTTGCTTTTGGCTTTTCAGCAGGGGCTTCTACTTCAGCCTCTACAGCAACGCATATTTCAGCAACTGGTTCTTCACTTGCAGCTTCAACAGGTGCGGCTGCTTTAAACAAAGAACTCTTCTTTGGTTCTTCTGTTGCATTAATTGCTTTTTCTGGAAGAGCTTCTTCTGTGATTTTTGCATCAAGGAGAACAGATGGTTCTGGAAGTTGATAGCTTGTAACGTCGTTTTCCACGTTTCTCTTAACAGCGCCATCGCTTACTTCTTCAAAAGTAGTCATGCTGTTAATTGGCTTTGAAACGGACTGAACAGTCACTGGAACAGGTTCAATCGTAATGGCAGCAGTATGGCCATTCTCACCGCGGCCGGCTGTGAGGACTACTGGGAGCTCATCAGCGTCGCTTACTGGAACCACTGCCCGAATATAGTTTCGGATAGCTTCAACGATTTCGTTTTCTTCTAGGAATACTTGCACGTAACTTTTCCTTTGTTCTGGGTTATGCGTACTTGGGAGATTTTTCTCATTTTGAGAAGTAACTTTCCTCGGGGAGTAGATTGATATTTCAGCCATACATGGCTCCTGAGTTGCTGATAAATGGGCGGATACCCACTTCCATTCTCGGATTCTTTTTGTCAATGGATCTCACTTCGCAAGAGAATCCAGGCACGAAATGACAATTATCATCCTCTAACTTTCCCATTTCAACAAGAGTATCGACAAAATATTTATCTATAATGCTGACTACATTCATTAGATCACGTTTAATATTATTTTGTGGATACAGTAAGTAATGAAGAGATACCTTACCCCATAGCTCAGTTACATTGGGAAGAGCTAAAACTTGGTCTTCAATCTCTTCTTTGAATTTCACCTTAGTTGTATTGGCAGTTTGATAGTGCCAATTTCGGTAATTATTCAGATTAAGCCAATGCTTCTTTGTTGCTTTGGTATAGGTCCCATCTTTTTTGAGACGTGTCTTACCGCCTATGTAGAGAGGAAGAATGAGTTTGAGTTCGGGAGGTACTGGTCTATCTATAAAGGCCATAAAAAACCTCTTTGCTGGGTTACAGCAAAGAGGCTTAGTGTTCTTCAGTACTAAAGTCTACTAGCCGAAAAGTGACTTTGTAGCTTTAGGTGAACCAGTACCGCTCTTAGGAGCGCCACTTGAACCAGTCACTTCTTTGAACTTATTACGTGTCTGGCCAGAGTTTTTATCCCCCCACTTTGTGTAGAAGAGATCCGCTTCTGCAATATCTGCATCTTTTTTGAGTTCCAGATATGTCTTCTTGGTTTCAGTATGAAAATACTTATCGGTCTCGTTTACATCACGAGACTCATTCGTATCAACATAAGAATCACCAACTTTTTCTTGTTTATTTTCGGTAACTTTAAGAATAGCTGCGGAGACTTTTTTACCAAGGAGTGAAGTAATCACTGGCATGTTTTTGTTGACCTCAGACTTGGACTGAGAGTCCCAGACTTTAATCACTTTTTCTTCAACAGTTTGTTCCGCAAGCGGAAATCCTGTCGATACTAGACAAAGATCGTTGATTGTTTCAAAGCCTGGCAGCATACGTGTTTTGCCATCTTTTTCGTATGTGGCATCGCCATTACGATTAAAGATCCATGTGCGATCGGTGATCTCTTTATCACCATACGCAATGACTGTTACCACACACTTTGCCTGGGATTTGGCAGACGGAGTGACATAAGCAAGCTTGATGACACCGTCATACAAACCTGATTCAACTGTGAAGCTACCACCACCTAGATAGTCGACTTGCTCTTCAGCACCTGAGATATCAATATTCTTGAACATATCCATAGAAGTATTTCCTGTTTATTGGAGTTTCATTTGTGACTTAAAGCCACCAAAAAAGCTGCTAGCTTTAAGTATAAAACTTAATCATATGGTTCAGCAGCAGAGCCACATTATTATCCATGAAAGTCTCTTGCTCAGTAAAGAGACCCATTGGGCCACGGATTCTTTCACCAATGGTATTCTTAGTCAAACGTGTTTGGAAAATATATTTGAACCCAAGAAGTTGATCGTCAGGTGTGATATTCAACAAGCTCGAGCTGTAAGGTTTAAGGTCATCTAGCGACATACGCTTGGTAGCAACTACCGTTGAAAAATAGGACTCAATCCCATTGTTTTTCAATGAGCCTTTGATGGGAACAGAGACTCGATCGACAAGATGTGCGTTTTGTATACTTAAAGTATGAGCCAACATGATTACATGCTTGTCTGTAGACGCTACAAGCTGCTGCATGAGGATCTTGAAGTATTGAGCATACTCTTGCCATGCTTGCCGGCCGTCCTTTGCTGGAATGACCAACTGGCTCTCATACATGTCCATAAGAAACGTAAGAGAGTCGATGATGATTCCATCATAGTCAGGATTACCTGTCACCAGATCAAATGCTTCATTGACCTGATAAGGATCTGTGACGATCCCAGGCACAAAGTTATTTTTAAATGGCAGTGCTTTACCTGATTCTGTGTTTAGATAAACCCAGCGATCTTGGTTGGGTATGTCTTTTAGACTTGCAGATTTGCCTGTAGCAGACTCACCTCCAATTAATATAAGTTGATTATGACTCATAGTCAGATGTCCTCATGGTTCAGTTTTAGCTGTCTTACGTGCAACTGTTCTTAAGATTGTATGTTGAAGCTCATTGTCCGAGAGAGGATTATCAATCTTCTTATTGAACTCGATAACGCGAGATTCAATTTCTGGATAAAGCATCTTTGCATCGAACAGAGCCAAAGCGTATTTAATCATTTGGTTGTTTCGATTACCCATAACCATACGTTCAGCAAACCAACGTTCTAGGCTATTCAGGTCTTTGAGCTCAGTCATCTGAGATTTATGATGCTCATTTCGTGAAGTCTTAGGAATGAATCTGATTGGATCCAGAAGTGTACCTTGGATATTGTAGTGATGTTGGCCTAGGTGATTGGTAAGCCATTTACGCTCACGTTGGTTTGCCCCTTCATCTATCTCAAAAGGCAACCACTCCATGATGTTATTCATGAACTGTGTGTAGTCATCTTTGTTGAGATGGAGCTCATATTTCAGTGGCATAACGACTCTAAAACGATCAGGGCCTGTGCCGTCTTCTCTATGACGCTTAGTTGTGTACGTCATGAATGTATAATCACGCAGCATTTCATGAACCAGGTCACGAGAAGACTTACCGTCGACATCCAACACAATCATATTGAAGCCTTCGATAACGTTGTCACCTCTTCTGTGGTTCCCCACAAAACGATGGTTGCACCAATGGTAACCTTCAGCTTGAGTCATCAAGTGAAGATTTTCAAAAGGTTGTACTTCAGGTTCATAGTCAGATGCGTAATCTTCTGAATAAGAAAACATCATCTTGTCAAGATCAGTTTCATTCAGGGCTTCGCCAGAAAAGAATTCAATTCCTTCTGTAAAAGCCTTCTTGATCATGATATTGTTCTTATAGCCCCATGCGGTTGCAAGGGTCATGATTTCCTGACGGGCGGCGTTACCTGTTTTGTAATAAGGCAACGCTTCCGTCAGGTCAGCATGTGTGAGCTCTTGATCGTGCGCAGCAATGTACTTTGCCAGCTTTACATAAGCTTTCTCTCTGCTGAGTAGTGTCTTGAAGTCTGCTCCAGAAGATTCAACCAGGTTGATGGCATGATAGAGATTATCCATCAAGATCTCAGGAGCTTGGTCAATAAATCCAAATACACCAGCAAGCTTCAAAGCTTTAAAATAACGGTGGTTCAGTTCAGTTTTTTCCATCTCACAATGATCAGGAAGCCTGTCTGCTTCATTCTCACAAAGAATGCGATACTCGACCAATTCAATGGCTACATTGTCTGGCAGTGACATTGTCCACATATGGTTCATAGGATCAGCAAGTTGCGTGAATGACTTACTGATGACGTCAACCATCGAAGAAGAGTGCGAATCAATCAAGTCTTTGTAGATTTCTTCAGCAGTCATTTTATTGGAACTGCGCTCATGCACGCCCCACGCAAAAAGAAAGCGTCGGCTGTAGCCTGTTTGCAAGAACTCAAAAAACATGTCTTCAGTGTTACCACCATCCAGCAATTTGCTTGGTGTACCAAAGAGCAGCATGTTTGCTGGAGTAGGCCCATCAATGTCCTGGCCGCGGCTGTTATCTGTTGTATTCTTAGTAAGCTTTGCTTTGGTCTTACCTTTGTCAAAAAGCTCGAGAAACGTATTGAGAATCTCTGTGTTGGCCAGAAGGTTGGAACCAACCTCATCAATTTGTAGATTGATGGCGCCTGCGTCTGCTAGCAGTAGCTTCTGTCTGAGCTGTTTGACTGCAGGTACAGTACCACTGTCAAACGTATAAGGATAAGGCCCAGCTTGGGCATATTCTTTTTCTAGGCCCTGAAGCTCAGCAGATTGATCTGTATTTTTATAAATTGATCGGTTTGTTGAAAGCTTCAAAAGGTTCTTATCAGAGATTTCATTAAGAGTTGCTTCAATGAATCGGGTTTTAAATCCGTCCATGAAGTAGTCTTCGATAATGCTAACAGAATGCCCTTTACCAAAACCAGATGTGGCTAGACCCAGTGCATAAATGTTTACTGGTATGTCTCCGCGGTCTTTAGTCTTGATCTGGGCTCTCATAGTAGAAGCCATCTTTGCAAGAAAGTAAGCGACTTCGACTCTAAAGAAATTACGGTTTTGGTTCTGTGTCTTTTTGCAGATGATATTTACCATCTCTTCCAGCACAGGATGATCTGTCAAAGAGTCAAAGTCTCTCATTTCATTTACCCTAATTTTAATTGGATTTAGTTAGATGTACTCAAGTCTTTGAGTACAAAGCGGAGCTGCGTCACAATAATTACAACGCTTAACCTCACCAGGAGAAGTGATAACAATCCCTTTTCCTGCTTTAGTTTTATGGTTTAGTGCCTCAGCATAGTTATCAAAGTTCTTTGTAGCCCGAGCAAGTTTGTCTGGGTTAGCATAGTACTTATGGACATCCTCTGAACGCCAAAGCTCTTCATCAGTACAACGAATCATATCAGACTCGCTAGCAAAGCCTGCGTTCTGTTCGATCTCGTCTAACTTAGCGATGATGAATTTCTCAGCATCAGCTGGCTGATAAAGATTCACTGGCATTTCCATAACTGGATTTGGTGGATAGTTGTCTCTTCCTACATCACGCTGCAGCCAGTCTGTGAGAATGAAGTTGATGATACCCATATTGGATGTGATGATGTCTTCATTCAGCCATTTGTAACAAGCCATTTGTAGGGCGTAATCGCCTTTTTCAGTTTGATCCATTTTCATATAGCTGTAGACGCCCGTTGATTTGTTATCTTCAGGTTGTCCATTAATGACTTGATCAAATTTACCGCTGATCCACATTGTAGTTCCTGCAGAAGTTTTAACTTTACGGTAAGCCCTTTGCTCAATGTAGATTGGAATGCAGTCTGGTCTGTCTTCAAGCATCTTCTTAGTTGGGTTAAGCACAAGCTTGTCTACAACCCCCGAAGGAAAGCCAATGCTCTTAAGAATCACATCTTTATTTGGATTCTCAAAAGCAGCCTCAATGGCTGAATGAATTGCCTGACCAATGCGTGATTTAGTCAGTTTAATTATCTCAATTTCGTTATTTTTGTCTGGCAAACGATGACCCAGTATCAAAGCCTTAGTTGGCTTCAGTAGCTGAGTTACACTTAGTATTGGTAAACCGTCTTTTGGTGCACCAACTGGGATATGATCATAAGTATCTGTAGCCAACCAAAGTGCCATTGTCAGGTTCAAATTAGTTGAGTTAATGAGAGTTGTCTTGCCCATAGCCAGGATCCTATTCTTGGGTTTCTTCTTGGCCCTCAGTGAAATATGTGTGCTCGGACATCATGCCCATGTACATCAAATTAAGGACGATAAAATCAGCGATCTGATCTGTATCTACTTTATATTGTTCTTTCATTCTGAGCAAAGAAAGATTGCGAATATCGCCCAAATCTTTGGCGGTAATCTTACGCTTTTTAGGTGTGATCAGTACGTTTAGTTTTTGGCTTCTGAGTGTGGGATCTGCACCCTGCACTTTTGCTGGCTGAATAAAATGAATTTCAATGGTAGCCATATACCAATGGGTTTCTACGAAGGAGAGTTTCTTTTTCATGGGTTTACTTTCAGTGAATTAAGAAATGCGTAAACATCATCGTATGATGCATCGTTTTGCAGTTTATGTTCTTCAGCCCATGTTGGATAAAAGACTGAAACTGCACCTGATAACTTAACATCAGGATGTTTGATATCAGGATGCTTTTGCCATTGCACACATTCAACAATGTTTTGATTGAACCAGTTTAATACAGAAGCATTATCTCTAACTAAATAATACTGAGCATCATGGATCTGGCAAGAAATTCTAATTTCTGATTGAAGATCTCCTCCTCTTACGCGTTCCATAAACTCAGACGCTGCACGATTGTTCAGCAAGCCCCAGGACTGGCCTAAAGCATTGCCGGCCGTACGAGCCTCTGCTTTGGCTTGATGAGGCGTGTGGCGCTTTGTCATGACTACCTGATTGAGTATAGGTGTTCTGACTCGCAGACCGAATGCCGCAGTTACGTAACCTGTATTAGCTGCTTCGTTGATTTTAGCCTCAATGAAAGCATCAGATACTTTATAAAGCTCGTGATAGTTTATCTCAATTTGATCAGCCATAATTGCATCAAATCCGCAATTATTCATCAGTCCATGTCTAGTACCTCCATACGTTAACAAGAACGTTGGAGCCTTAGACATTTGCCTAAGCTCAGGATACTTGCTTTCGATAGAGTTGATGCTTGCTACAGAGCTTGAATCAATGTCTGGCATCTGGTCACCAAAGTATGAATGAGCTCTGAGACAGTGACCATCATAACCGTCAGTATAGACTTTCAGTTTGTTTGGATCTTTAGTTAGCAAAGCAGAAATCTTGTCTTCTAGCGAGTCAAAATCAAGACCAACAAAAAGCCAGCCCTCAGGTGCTTTGATGCATCGTTTGATGTACTTAGCCAGACGAGATTTAGAAGGTATGTTCTGCAAGTTTGGATTAGAAGAACTCAGTCTTCCAGACACAGTCCCACCGATATTAAAATTACCATGCATATAATAATTACCGTCTGGTGCTTTTCTGGCTCCTTCAAGAGCTGGAATAAAAGTCGACAGTAGAATGCCGCTGTCTTTGAGATCCAGCAAAGCATTAAGCAAGCTTAGAACGTCAGGATTTTTTGTATGGTTCCTTAGATCTTTGATATACTTACTTTTGGTAGATGGTGCACCTGAAGCAGTTTCGCCTAGTATAGGTAATCCAAGAAACTCAGGAGAATAAAGAAGCCCAGAAAGCTGCAAGTCGCTATCCGGATTAAACTCCAGTTTAATTTGAGAAACATCAGTACGCTTCTTTTTCCATTTGCTATGCAGTTCTTCAACTTTTTTCTCCTTCAGATAATAAGTGTAGTCTTTGACTACAGTATTATTGAGAATTGTCTGAACAGCAGTTTCTTTGATAACTGTCAGATCTTTTTTTGAAATAATTACCTGGTTCATATCAACAGGTAGACCGTTCAGTTGCATGTCTACGATATCAACAAGAGAAGGCAAGAATATCTGCCTGTATATTTCTTCCTGGTTTTCTTCCACCATCAAAGGATAGTTTTTGTTGTACACAAACCAAGTTGAGAAACAGTCAATAAGGTTATACTCAAGAAGCTCTGCTACAGGTATCTTGGTAACATCTTTGATTTCATCAACAGCATAGTTACCAGCAAACTCAACTGCCTGCTGCTTTAAGCCAAGCTTGTTGCCGGCACATGAGTTTGTGGCCAAATAACTGATAATTTTAGTGTCTTCAAAACAAGAATTCACAACGACATCATTAAATATAATGTCTCTTGAGCTATCAATACTTTCTGAAACACTCGCCAATTGATGAACCAATACAGTTAAATCAAAAGCTGCATTATGGAATATCAGTCTTAGCTTAGACTGTGTGCTATTCGAATTAATAGACCTGTTAGTTAGCCAAAAAATAAGTTGTTCTCGAACTTCATAATTATAAAATCCAGGAGCATGGTCTACTTGAAAAGCAATTCCTTCATTCTCATTCCAAGCAAACGCGATAGAAGCTATGCCGGCGTCATGCATATCCAAACTAAATGTCTCAATGTCACAGGTTAGATTTTGGATTTCTGAAATTGAACTTAAAGCATTTCGAATTTCTTGATATGTTTGTGGGTAATAACAAAATTTAGTAATGTTCTTGCCTGGATCCACATAGACTTGATTACGATCAGCAAGAAGAGACTGCATGGCAATCTGAATGCCTTGCTCAGTTTTTACTGGGTCATAAAATGACATCTTATAATTAGGCACATAAAGTACACTGATGTCTTGATGATCTGGAAAGTGAGACGTGGATGGAGTAAACAATGTGCCTACTTCTTCTGACGCTTTAGGTGAACCTGTCAGTGTCTTAAAATAATCTGGCTGGCTAACCAAAACATGCATAATACCGATGTCTTTGAGAATAGAAAGAAGCTCTCCAAAAAACGATCTTTGTTCGTCTACAGAAAGTGGTTTTCTTTTTTTGCCGTTTTTAGACATAGTATATGGAAGCTTATAAGCGACAGCTTCTTTGATTATTTCTGGGTCAGCACCCACATGAATAAGACCATTATCAAAGTAGCTTTTTTTCATCTCATCATGATTAAGATCATAAGCGAGAATCGCTATTTTGAATTCTGGATCATGATGAAATGTGATGTATTGCATTAGGTGGTAATCCTACGAAAAAGAAATCGTTTAAGAGGTTCATTGACACGATCGTAATGAAGAAAGAAGTTGGACTTCTTTGAATCATCACGACTGTATTTCAATTTTGTTTTGCCAACAGGATCGTTTGCTTCAATGAAATTCTCAAACACCTTAAGGGAATGAGAAAACGTTGATAGTTGGTCTGGCATATTGGCTACATACTCAACAGGATTATTTGCAAGGTTGCTTAACTGAGTCAGAAAATGAGCCATGTAAGTCATATACTGAGGTATGTCTGTCCGGTTGTCTTTAAGGTATTGAGCCTTGTCTTCGAGTTCAGGAGCAATTGGGCTGATACCTATTTGTTTGTATGTTGCACTGACAGCAAAGAGTTCAGACTTGTAATAAAACCCTAAGGGAGATCCGCCGTACTTGAGATGATTTTCATTTACAAGCTCTGCGGTCTCTGTAGCGACAAGAGAGTTTTCTTTTTCACCTAGTGTAATAAGAAGCTCCTTGTGAATTAAGCGCCCCATATTACCACCTATGTAAACATCTCTAATCTCTTTCATAGTAAATTGGTCTATTCCGGTGAACCACATTACAGATAAATTCCTCTTTTGTTTTGATGGATCCCTTTATCATAGACATACACTTTTTTCTTGGCCCGAGAGGCTCCAACATACAGCATACGGCGTAGTTGATTTGAATCAGTGGATGTAAAGATATCGTCCATGATCATAATTACAGAATCATAAGTCGACCCTTGTGCTTTATACACAGTGGCCGCTTCTCTGTTTCTAAGATCAATAAATGTTTCTTGTAGCTTGTAGAAAGCCCTCCACTGTTTATTATTTTTAAAATGTTTTAAAAGACGATCATATTCTAATCTGCTCTCAGGAACATAAACAGAAGTGCGTGTACTAGAGTGAGATGAGACATCTAAGCTATAAGCGCCTAGGTAGTTGTCTCTATCCACTTTGACCATTTCTGGCCCCAGAACGTTATGTACAAAAAGCTCTTCTTCAACACTGAAGCTAGTGCTAGGTCCTACAGAAAAATGGTTATTGCAGATCAAATATTCACCACCAACAGGATGAGAGGGCAGTCCTCTCAAATTTCTGATGTGATCATTATATCCAATTACAGTATTATTTGTGTATGCAAGTATCCTACAAGAGAGCTCTTGGTCGTCAGACTTTACGGACCCTCCGGGTCCGTAAATCTGATCGACCAAAGCTCTCAATTGGTCACCATCAACGTGCTCAATCTCTCCAGGAACTTCACACCAATGAGTGAGACTTTGTCTGTCTGTTCCGTTGACAATGTCTTTCCTGAGACGATCACATAGATCCATAAGCCCTGGCGATTCGGCATTGCGTACAGGTGTAGTAATTTCGTAATGGAGGTGTGGGTAGTCGGCTAGCCGTACAGCAGGGCTTAATTGCTCCATGACAGGAGCCAGTTGGTTCTTGTCACCAATGTAGATGATCTTGCAAGAAGAGTCAGTTGCTTCCTGGATCAGGTTGTAGAGGTTTTGTTCAATCATAGAGGCTTCATCAATGAAGATAATTTCATTGTCATGAACTCTCCATTTGTTATTTTTAGTCAGAAGTGTTTGACCTGTACTAAAGTCTTTACGCGGAGCCACTCCAAGAAAAGAGTGGATAGTAGAAGCAAAGCGTTCTGTTGCTTCAGAAAGTACAGCAGCAGCTTTGTTTGTCGTGCTAGTTAGGATGATTTCTTTTCGAGCGTTTTCATTCTTACCCATGGCAGCGTTGTAGTTTTTAATTGTTTGAAGCAGAGTGTCGGCAAGCTCTTTTGTAGTAAAAGTCTTGCCAACACCTGGAGCCCCAGTAAGAAAAAACTCTTTACTTTGACCAACAATAAACGCGGCGATGCTGTTAACTGCTTGTTGTTGATCCGCGTTCAATGTAGGTCGAGTCATTTTTAATCCTCGTCGTTAATATAAACCAACGTTCCATATGGAACTGTTGCGTTTGGGTTATTAGTACAGATCCAAATCAAAGGAACCGAAGGAGCTTTTGATGGAATGCTGACAAACATATCTGTGAAAATTACAACCGCGGTGGGTTCGTTTTTCTCGATATGTTTATAGATTTCTTTGAGGCAAGTACCGCCTCGGCCGGTGACTTGAATATTGTCAAATTCATCATCAGCTTCAAAGACATACTCTTCATGGATCTTTGTATCAAAGGTCACAAGCGTAAGCTTCTCAGGATTGTAAGTGTCTTTAATGTACTTAACTTCTGAGTTAAAACGAACAATGTCTTTCTCAGAAATTGAACCAGAAATATCAAGATAATAGATCAAATGATCCAAGCCATGAGAGTTAGTTCGGCCTGGTAAAATCGGATCGTCGTACCTTCGATTAATAGCTTTATAAGAATATTCTTGATCGGAAAGTGATTCAAAAAACATCAACAGAATTTCTTGCCAAGGAAGTTTGGGATTCAGAAACTTGTTGATCATTTGCTGGATCTCACCAGGAATAGACCCAGCTTGATTATTCATCTTTGCAATCGTAGCAGCATCCATGACGTTGCCTTGAGCTTTATTCTGGATCTGCGAAGGCGTCATACCTTTTGTAATGCTATCAGGCCCGCTCCCAGGGATAGAGAAATCTCCTCCCTGAGGGTTGTTAGGCATATTAGCTCCGGCTTCACGTTTACTGTGCAAGTCATCATAGACCTGCTCAGTAGTCATATTTTTATAAGCAGGATCCATCAAATAAGGGAAACCTGACATATCAAAATTATGATCTTGCAGCATGTTGTTGATCACATGATCAGCCGCGGCATTGTAGTCTTCAAAGTGTCTGTTACCTGCACGCAGCATGTGCTGAAAAGCAATGTGCCAGCCTTCATGGGCTAGCACAGTTACTCGAGACTTCTGGTTCAAAGACAAAAAGAACTCTGGGTTCCATGCCATAAACACACCATTGGTGCACGCAGTTGGAATGGAACGATCCCATTCAAATTCGATCGTAGCGATCAAAGATGACAGAAACCCTGAGTTCTTCTCAAAGAAAAGCTGCACTTTGGTTCTATCCAAAGCTTTGTTGAGAGTAATAATCTCACCTGCAGTCAAAGGCTTTTCAGATACAAAATCTGATGGATCGAAACTAGGCATAACTAACTCCTCAAACTGTGCTGAGATCCGTAATCATCTTCATGGCGTATTGACCAAATTCTGGAACTTCACGGTCGATGTTTTTAAAGCGTGTAATCACGCCACGACAAAAGATAACTTGGAAATCAGCACCAAAACGTTGAATGAAAGGTAGGATCTTAACAACCTCACCTTTAGTGACTTTGTTTGATGCCCAACAAATCGTTGCAAACTTAGCACTTGCTTCCGTTGGCACAGAGATTCTAGCATTCATTTTTGGATCCAGAAGATCAGCCCAATCAGGAATATCTTTTTGAACTTCACAAAAAGTCAAAAAGTCGTATCCAGCCGCTGCGCCAATCGTACCGGCTACTCGTGGTAGCATGTTTTCACGCACAATTTTCTTGCCATTAATCAGGCGATCAAGGAACTCCCAGGTCCGCGGACATGCATAAGTTTTGTCTGTGTGATCTGGTGTAAAGTTCAAAAGCATTGCTTGATTGAATTGAACATACGCAGTGATGCGATAGTCGATACCTTTTTGAGTAGCCCACTTAACCCAGTCTTTTGTAGAGACATTGAGTTCATAGTGAATAAGACGTGACTGAAGAGCAGTAGACATTTTATGAACTACGGCTTTGTCAGTAATCTTGTTACCACATGCAATTGTGTAGACGTTCTCATGAAGATTAAAGCTACCAACCTGACGATCCAAGATGAGCTTATAAGCAGCAGCCTGTACGGCTTTGTTTGCTGACGACAGCTCGTCAAGAAGCAGCAACCAACCATTCATTGCTTGTGTGGTTCCATCGTCCAGAGTACGCATAGGAAGCTCCTCACCCTCAAGTGGGAAGATATCAAAGGGCGTAAACGTAGCCTTATTACCATCTCGCATAGGGAAGCCCTGAAGATCTTCAGGTGTACACTGGCTCAAACGAAGATCGATAAGTTTTAGGTTAGCTTTATTAGCAAACTCTCTTGCTGCGTCAGACTTACCAATGCCTGGCGAAGAGGTAATGTAAGGAACAAGACCATTTTTAAGGCATTCAGCCAGCTCCGTTTGGAGCTGGCCGTGATTGATAGTGATATCCATGGGAGATCTCTTTTCTTGGGTTAAGTTAAAGGTCGTCTTTTTGAATTATTCTGGAACCACACCTGTTAGCGCAGTGCTCAGCTACATCATCAGACAGTCCTACTTTGTGGATTACACCTGATGGGTATTCTAAATGATAGATGTTGTGTTCTCGGCCGGTCGTCATTTTACGATAAATAGGGACAATCAATCTATTTCTTGGTTCGTCTGACATGCTTTTTGTCCTCGGTTGTGATGAGTAGTTTTGCAATTTTTGGTTCGTCTCTGTGTATGCGTTTAAATAAATGCATAGCAATACGGACTCGATCCAGATGATTGGCTATCTCAAGAGATTCTTGAGCTGTTCGATTTCTCACAACAAAGCTATGATGTTAGGAATATTGAATAGTAGAAACAAAATAGCAGCCCAAAGAATTATCGTTATACCTACTGTAATAAAAAAACCTTTACGACGGGACATACTTCATTCCTTTCGTTGCCTCTGCATAAATTTGTCGTATCAAATGTATTCCGGCATTTGGTGATGTGTCATAAAGCTCAGCACTAATTTTTCGTACAGCATGCAGCACTGTCGTATGGTCTGAGTGTCCAGTTTTTCTTGCAGCTCTTGGTAAGCTCCAACCAGATTCAACACACAAAAGAAACCAAAAATAATGTCTAGCAGCAACGTAGTTACTTTTTTTGGTTTTAATCTTCAGATCATCTAAATTCATTTTATGAATCTTCATGACTGCTTTTAGATGTTTGTCTGATGCGTCTTTGGCACTCTCTACAACAATCTGATTACAACATGGGCAAATACGTTGGTTCATATTATTCTTTCTGTTCGTTCATCATGTTCATGAGACTAGGCATTGATCTACTAAACTCACCACAATGCTCATCATCCTCAACCCTGGGTCTGAGATTATCAAACTGGACAAGTGTTTCTTGCCCAACAGTTAGATAGGACACATAGGGAATGGGAGGATATCTATAACAATGTCCCCCATAAGTGTCTCTTTTCTTCATGAACTCACAATTAGTACAAGTGCGATCATTCATCATATTCAATCTCCTCATGGTAATACGTCTTACTGTTGTGATGCTTTTTTGTAGCAATAAAGCCTAGCACATTTACAACATGATGCGGAGGTCCATACGAGAAAGAACCATTACTTTCAGTTACGCTCCAGATTTGAGAAGGTTTGTAGCCAAGCTCAATCAAATCAATTGGACGTCTGAAGTAATTACCGTTTTTATCCCGTATTTCTTCAAACGGAAATTCTCGATAATAGTCAGTCATGCCGCATCCCTCTGCAGAGCAGTCGCAGCCCCTTCGATAAAATCCACAATCCGCAACGCTTCAGACTGGTAGCGCCTGGATGTCACCGTCTGGCAATGCTCGCGGGCCTGCTTAATTGCATCCCCACCAATCCATGTCCTGCACCCTGCCGTGATGACCAGCCCGCCGAGAATGGAAGTCCACGCGAAATATTCGTGACCGTCCAAACGAGTGACACGAGCGAACAGGATTAGTCCGCCCAAATTAGCACCGCGCATATCGGCACCGCGTAGATATGCACCGACCAGATAAACACCGTTCAGATTGGCACCACTTAGATTAACATCGCGCATATATGCACCGCGCATATCGGCACCACGCATATCAGCACCGTACAAATTAACACCGCCCAGATCGGCATAGCTCAGATCGGCACCGCGTAGATATGCACCGCTTAGATCGGCACCGCCTAGATAGGCACCGCCTTTAAAGGCGACCTTTACAGCCAGCCCCAGCTTTACGCCCCAGTCTGCGCTTTTATTGCATTCGATTTTGGCGGTGAATTGGACCTCATGCGTCCAGCGATTTTTGATTTTGTAATGTTGTTCCTTGATTGTTTCAATCTCTCTCTCATCAACCACTTTATTTAGATCCTTTTTTAATTGGATAAAGAAGCGCCTCGAGCTCACGAATGTAAGCTACGAGGCGAAGAGTAGTCTCAGCATCTGGGTCTACAGCAAGAGCTGCTTTAGCGTCAGCTTCTATCTTATCCAGGTCAAGATTCATGACACTAGCTTAGAGATAAATAGCACCCCCAAACAAAAAATAATAAGCACCGCTACAGTGCCCATAGCTAGTTGAACCATGTCGGCTCTGTATTCTTTATCTGTGATTATTTCATATTTCTTTTTCATGATAAATCTCATTGAGTTGGTTCACCCGACAGGACTCGAACCTGTGACCCTCCGCTTAGAAGGCGGATGCTCTATCCAGCTGAGCTACGGATGATTGTTAAAATAACCAGTGTTTGTGGGGAGGGTGAGAAAATGCCTCAGCCTGCCCTACATGACGATAATACTTTCCGAGGAAAGCCTTACGTTCATGTTCTGTAAACGGATACGGTGGACACTGATTCCACCGACCGGCAGTAGCTTTAAAGAACAACACAGGATCTATGTCAGCCTTTAACGCGTTACATCTTTTGCAGCAATCTACGAGAATGTAACCACCGTATTTCTTGGGCCATAGATGATCAGCTGTTCGTTGAGTGCCTATATCGCGCCCTCTAACTTTGGCGCTGTGTGTCATTTTTTCATGACAATAGAAGCACTCCATTAGTTTACCTTTCTTTTTTAAACTCAAAATTTATTTTCTCAATTTGGTAGCATGTAGGTCCATGTATAACGAAGGTTATAAACACCAGAAAAACAATTAGTTTTCTTGCGTCTTTACCATCGTGCTCTGCCACCAAAAGCATAATTTTATCAATATTGTGTCTATCACCAAGAGCCTTTGGAAAGCCTTTTACACAATCTATCAATAAAAAAATAATGCCTGATCCAACCCACATAAGGCTGAACCAGGCAATGAGTTGTCCCATCAGGGATGCCATATCTAACATGGCTTAATCAACGATCGTCTCTTCATTTGGAGATACGCTTTCTAGCTCATCTCCATTGATCAGAGTAAAGCCTTCTTGGTTTTTGGCGTAATAGCCTGCAGCGCCTTTGATAGGCAACTGGCTCATGCCTGAGAATTCAAATCCTTCCGGAGCCTCTTCAGGTTTCGTAGTAAAGAACTTGATTTTCTTGGCAGAGTTATCGATAAAATAGTAACGGGCTTGGGACATGGGAGATCTCTCAGCTAGGGTTGAGCTAAGAAACTACTCTTCTGCTTGGCTATGGTCAATTCCTTTATAGAACATAGCTACGTTTGTTGCTTTGTTTGAAGCAAAAACCTGATCTCTATTTTTTGCTTCTGTTTCATTAGTCCAATACATTATTTTTCCTGCTGAATATGCATGAAGACCGTCTTTAAAATAGTGTTCTTGGAAGTCCTCATCATCTTCTCCATTAACATAACATTGAATTAGACACCCTGTGTATATTGATGAGATTTTTAATAGTTCTTCTTTAAAACCATACCATTTAAGTTTTTCAGAAGAATAAAAGAATATTTCTCTACTTAAACAATCTACTGATGATTCAAAAAACTCAAGTATTTCAAAAGAGTTTTCAAAAAAATAATCAAAAAAGGATTTGTTTAACCCGGCAGCCATTTTCTCATATTCTTCAGTGTATTCAATACTCACCTCAAACATTGAACGATAACCCATTATATATTTCCTTTAAAAAAACCGGAAGAGAGCGAACCCTCTTCCGGCAATAGTTAGTACCGATACCAAATAGTGAAAATACCATCTATCAATAGTGGGTAATCTTCAGGTGTTTTAGGAATAGCCCTGATAATGATGTCTGCAAAATCACCTTCATCGCAGACATCTTCTGAAAGCTTTTTGAGTTTGATGAAGTCTGCATCTTCAACTGTGATTGCAAAGCAATCATGATCTCCGCCGCCATCATCCCAGTTTTCATGTTGGGTTGTTAGTACCACTGTCTTGGTCATTGAGTTTCCTTTATGAGAGAGTGTAATTTGCGTTGATAATTTGATCTCCAATATCGCCTACTTTAATGAATTCTTTCTTGGATCCAGTAATTTGAGTAGCGAGATCAGATAGTATGTCACTCTTAGCTAAGCTGCTAAGAATGTGGTTGTACTGACGACGTACATCATTCCCATAATTAGGATGTGCTCTGAAGCAGTCATGAACTGCCAGCATTGGAAATGATTTAACAGGTAAAGTCATAAGCATATCATTAAGCTTATGAGCACTGATAAGGCTGATGTTGTTCTCATCAACCAGATCAATAACACGCGCCGAAAGAAAACCTGTGTTCAGGTAATTCTTCCATATCTTAGATAGAAGAATATCCTTCTGGCGTCCTTTGCCTTTAGTTGTGTCACGGCGTGTAGTACGTCGCATAGCAACGTTACACACTTCAATGAGTTTAGTTACCTGGCTCTCATCGAAGCTACAGCGTCTCATCATTTCCCTGACAATCATGCCATCAATTGAATGAACGATGTTAGGACTGAGTGATCTACCTTTAGGAGTACCCTTAGCCTGCTTTGTATAGACAGGAGTTGCACCTCCCATAAATACAATTTCAGTTACGTCTACTTCATCAACAGTCATCTCTACTTCAAAGCCATCCGGAAGTGTCCAGCTGTGCTCTGTAGCATATGGTTGCCACAAGCCTTTAAGTGACAGGTTTAATTCCCATGCACCAGGGATCTCATTTTCTATGATCTCATAAAAGAGATCTAGTGTAGGTGAGCCTTCACCAAAGAGAATCTTAGGCATAGCTGTAGAGCCATATAGAGCCGTCATGATTGCCTGTTTGAGTTCTGAGCGTGATGCTCTCAGCCTTGTTGCAGATCTGACTTTCATATCTGCAAAGAGCGTTGAGTAAGCGTCCTCACGATGACCAGTGTCGATGACACCACATCGCCTTGCTGATTTCTCACAGTTTGCAAGTACCGCCAGGATCTGAAGACCTGACGAACATGCATCCAGTGAGATTGGATAACCAATAGCTTTACCATCAAGCGTATCAGCGTATGCTTTCAAGCCTGCAAAGTAGAGTGCAGGCTTGTCAGCTGTATGAATAAGGCCAGCTAGATTGCCGGCCTTTTCTTGTTGATTAAACCAATTAATACGATCTTCAAAGTCTACCTTATCCAGGTCGACAGTTTCGCCATTAATATCTGTATCGCCATAGTTGGTAGCGATATCAATCTTCAGATACTCTAAGGCGGTGTACTCCGTGAAAGATGTCATAATCGTCCTTTCTTATGATATATTGGTAAGGGAGATCCCAGGCGTGAGACCAGCCACATGAGTAGTGGCCTAGTTCACCTGCTCTAGGGCAGTTAGCACGTTCAAGATCATCGTTGACTGAATCAAGTCCAGTAGCTTTTTTGTAGTTTTCTTTAGAGAGTGACTGAGACATAGTTCACCTTAAACAGCGGATTCGTTGCTCCATGATTTTTACTTTTTAAAAGACGTTCTAGGCCTTCTTTGGCTTGAGTAAGTTGTATTTTGCTTGGGTAGAAAGGAAGCGGATTGGCGTTAAATACGATAAAGTAACAGACTTGTTCGTGTAACTCTTTCAAAGTACTTGCTCGTATTAGTCCTTTTTCTTTTGTTATGTTTTCTTGAATCATATTTAATTTGATCCATTCCTGGAAAGGGTTCTTATCCAATATAAGCCATTCAACTATTGGATCCCCTCTCCTCATACCTGTTGTGAACACAACCATCATTTCTGGCTCTTTCTTTTAATGCCTCTTAATTTTGAAGGCGGTTACAATTGGGTTTTCAGCCATAAGGCTTCTAAGATCTTCAAGAGATTCAGTTGCGTAATCATGTGACATTCCCAAACGCTCAAGGGTTTGTTGTATGACAATAGAAAACTCAATTTCTTCGATAACATTTTTGAGATTAGCTCTGCTAATCAAAGTATGTGTCTTAGTCTTATAACTACTCATACGCTTACGGAGAATCAGACCCCCAATATCGCTTTTTCTTGGAATGAGTACTGAAGTTTCTTTTCTTTGGTTAGCGTATGATCCAGCAAACACAGTAATATTGGCTGTGTTTATGTTCGTGTAATTAGCACTGTAGTTTTTCATAAAACCATTTCCTTGTTTGCAAACTCAACAACAGCCTTGTTCCAAGGATTGCCTTGATAGTTGACATGGTAACCCTGGCAGTAAGTTCTACCGCGGCGATCGTATTTATGAGTCAGCCAGAATGTGTCTCGCAATTGAGTAAGTGCGTAGATCACGTCTTTGCTGTTTTCATCGTATCTTTCAAAAGCTCTCACTCGCTTTTGATACTCTTCATGAGTTTCATTAGGTCTTTTCTTATCTAGATCAGACCATGAGTTATCGATGAGCTCAGCTACTTGCGTATTCAGCGTGAGAGGTATCTTGTTCATGCGATCGAGATGATCCAGGCAGAGATCTGCCATCTCGTAGAACGGCTTGCTTCGGCCGGCCTTGAGTACAATCATAGATCTGGAAGCCTCTTCGCTAAGATATCCATTGGTTCTGTTGTGCTTCAGCTTCTTGGGCTGAACCACCATTGGCAAAGGATACTGAAAGCGTTCAATGTCTTTAATGACATCAGAAGTCAGTTCTAACCTGATAATAAATTCTTCCCTATCCAGGGAATAATCTACAAAATCATATTCAATCGCTAATTCCAGTGCATCACCACAAGCCTGCATCGCTTGGATATGGTTCCCACTACTGTCCATGAACTGAAAGTAGAGAGCTCCAATCAAAATCGACGCAGACGCTCGTTTATGAATTGCCATCTGAACACAGACACCAATACAGAATTCTTTACTTATCTCTGTCGGAATACCCGATGATTCATACTTTTGAATGAACTCATCACAATCAAAAGCTGCCTTGATACGTGTGTATCTCTGGTTCTTATCGAAGAGTATTTCCAACTCTTCCTGGGCTTCCACGTAAGGTGCATCAGACAATCGAGTGTCTTTCAGCACAGTATAAGCAACACTACTCTTACTAGCAAAACTAGGCTTTGCTTCGCTTTTAGACATGAATAGTTTATGCATACTCATAGTAGCACCTCATTACTTAGGATTAAGGGAGTATCTACTGAAAAGTACTCATTTTGAGTACTTTAGTATTTAGGTCAGTAGATTTTGAGTTGAACTCAGAATGGAAATACTTTGTTCAACATCTTATCAATAAGATCATGTATTTTGGTGTCTCTATCAAAATATGTATGAGTATAGCAGAAGTAGTCTACTTCACCTTTATTGTTGGTTCCTCTGGATATTGTAATCGTACCATTAGGTACTTTATTCATTATTGTTTCTATCTTGTGAGCCATATATCGATTAGTTGAATCAACTCTGGTTTTCACAGAAACATCCAGCTCGTCATTAAGAATGGCTTCGATAAAGCTCTGTTGCTTCACGGCATTCTCAAATTCACCCATACTATAGCAGATCAAGTTAAGTTTAAGTGCTACTTCTTGAGCTTCGTATGGGTTAGCAAACACCATGTATTGGCTCATGTCATTGCCAACTTCCAAGTGAAATGAAGGTCTTCTGGACATCTTGTTTCCTTTCTATTGTTACTATCTATCGGGCCGTGAGGCCCTACCCTAAGAAGGGTAGGGCCGAGAGGACCAGGCTCTAGGAGCCGAACAGCGAACGAAGAGACGCTTTCTCAGTCGCCTCAATATCGATCTTAGCTGCAGATGCAGCGTCATGATCAGTCTGCTCACGGTGAAGCTGCAAGTAGATACCCGCTTTCAGCTTACCTTCCTCCATCTTGCCAGATGCAGGTGAGTAGAGCTTGCTTTGTCCAAGCTCAAGAGTCTCTGCATCTTCATGCAGGAGATCAAGGAACGCATTGTTTGTTGCGTTAACAAGGTTAAAGTCCTCGTTAGAGGTATTCACTTTCTTGTTAGCCTTGAAGACTCGAAGCGGCCGTCCTGTGAGGATCCGGATTGGCTCTCCGCCGTCTTCCTTTACGATCACAGTGTTAACCCAAAAGTCTACTGGCTCGTTTTTGTCGTAGACAGTAGCAACATTAGAGATAGCAGCTTGTGGTGCAGATTTACGGTTCTCAGAATAGCTAGCCATGGTGTGTTCTTTCTTTCTTGGTTCCAGAGCTCGGCGGAATTGCCTTGTCTGTATTGTGTTAACAATTTTCGTCTCTGCGTGCTTCGCAGCTACGTCGATGGCCTTAGCCATCAGTTTGCGTGCTGCAAACTCAACTAACTGGCCTTTAAGGTCCTTAGGTCCTCCGTAATAGGCCATACATAAGTCCTTCCATCAAAGAGGCGCGAATGCGCCCCCACGAGAAGATCAGATCTCTGGGAATCGAGTTTCCCTCATACCAATCATATTCTTGGTACTATCACTCAGTTCTTCATACCGGGCCTTCAGGGCCTCGGTATTTTCACCATATTTGATGAGAGATTCACGTTGGAGTTCAATGAGCTGAATACGTTTCACCTCATCTTTGTACTTACCTGAGATCTTGGTCATCTCAGTCTTCCGGTGGACGACGTCATTGCCGAGATCCACTGTCATGAATACAGATTGCGCCGTATCGGCTACTGTATTCATGGTTCCACCAACGACTGTCGTCACGAGTCGAGCTGCTGGCTGCAGCACTCCTCCAACTACTGTTCCAATCACAGCACCTATTCCCATACGGGCTACATATCCAATCATCATGATTGGTTCCTTTCTTATCTTGAAATACAAAGAGTTGCGGCACGAAGAGAGGTCAAAGTCAGAGAGCAAACTCCCAACAAAGACCGCACTTCGGCCGGCACGGCCACTTAGTGTAAGAAAAGAAAGAAGACTTCCACCGACCAGGTGGAAGACATTTATAAATAAAAACCTGGCCCCTCCCCTAAGGGAGAGACCAGGCTCTGGAGACCAACGGAGGTTGGTTTATGACGACTTAGGCGACGAAGCAAAAGCCGAATTGGATGTCTGAGAGATCAGACCCAACATCGTATTGATGTTTTCACAGGTCAGAGCAAGCTCAGCGAAACGCAGCGTCATCTCCTCTACAGCACGCTCAACGCGTTGTGCTTCAGAGATGGTCTGCGTCAGTTTTGGCGTATTAAGAGCCATAGTAGTAGTCCTCCAGTTGGTGATAGTTAGGCGTTAACGGAATGCGGGAAGTAAGGTCCCGAGACACTTTCTACTGTATCAGCGAGCACAGAAGGCTCCATCACAGTCTCAACGTCAGGATAGCTGTAGCCAAAGGTGGCTTTGGCAAACACAGTCATGCAGCTGAACCCTGCCGAAGCAACGTAAAGCAATGGCACGGACAACTCCGGAAGGAGCCAGCCCATGCCAAAATGCACAAGATGTATTTCTATTGCCAACAGGAAAGTACCCAGCACGAGGGCTGAATGTTTCCTCCAATTATTCTGACGTCGGTGCTCGAGATACATCTCCAGCGATTCCGATAGCAGCCACGAAAAGATTCCAAGAGTGACAGTAAGAGCCGCTATCTGGCCAATACTCTTGTCTGCACTGGCAAAGCCAATGACAGCATAGAGTACGACAAGAGCGACCAGCGAATAAGTCGACCAAATGGTAAACTTCTTACGATCCATGGACAGTCCTCCGTAGTTACACACCGTCAGGACGACGATGCACACAGGCCGGCACGGCCACTTTCTTTCTCTGAAAAACAAATGCCCCCACCGCACACCCAAAGGGAGGCGGCGAGGGCAAAGGTTAAGTCACTTAACGGGACCAAGCATACGCGCAACGGTGTTGATAGCGTATTGCTTGGCGTAAGCGGCTTTAGGATCCTTAGTAAAGGAAGAGGTCTTCGTTTCACGAAGAGGAGTAAGTCGACCTGAAGCAACGCCAGCGTTCCAGTAATAGCGCAAACCTGCACTGAATGCAGACATGAACAAGCCTCCAGCTACGCCACCCATGACACCAGCTGTAGAGCCGATGCCTTTGAGTGCCCAGATGAAGAACAATGTTGATGTTATGTCTATTACTTTGGAGTGCTGTGCATACCAACGAACGCCCTTCGTATTGATGAGCAAGAATGTGGCAGCACAGAAGCAGACGAGGCCAAGGCCCATTGCGTCCATAAGCATGAGTAAAGTCTCCAGTTTATGAGTGATCACGTAGTCAAGCCACGCACACAGTCCGGCACGGACTCTTTTAGCGTAAGAAAAAAAACCAACCCCCAGCCCGAAGGCTGGAGGTTGGAGTTCACAAGTAGAGTTGGAGACTACACTTGGTGAACAGTGTGTCTCGAATCTTACCCTAAAGATAAGTGAGCAGTTTATCGACATGCTCAGGTACACCCGGTTCTTAATGAGCCTACGCAGGGAACCGGGAAGGTTGCGTAGCGGTAGATGTGCGACTTTACCTCGGCATAACCCGTGAGCAGGCTGGTTGTTCGAAGAACCAGTTTTCCAGGAGGCGCACCCTCCTACTCAGGCCGGCACGGCCCCTTTCTACTCTGTGAGAGCAGGAGGAGCCGAGACGACTTCAGGTTCGTAGTAGACAACGTTCACTCGCTCTTTGCCATACATGGCAGTAGCAGCAGTGATCATATGTCTTGTGCCTTTGGACTCACCGTCCCAGAATGCACACAAATGGTTAGCATGAGCAGCCATCTCGGCATTGCGCCGATAGCCTGCAGACTTACCATATTGCTTCCAATCAGGGAGAAAGCGATCAATAGGCTTATCGTGAATACGAGCCCAGCGTTCCCCAAGGGAATCAGCTCCGTTGGCTCCACCTGATACAACGATGCAATCAACGTTCTCCCACTCAGTGAGAGCCCATTTGAGCAGGTTATAATCAGTAAAGCCACGGGAACCCGCGATGATAAGTTTAGGCATAATAGCCATAAGAGTCTCCATCTTTAAATGACGCCAGAACATCTGACGACACACCGCCACGCAGTGGCTCTTTGGAAAGGAATGCTCTTCTAAGGGCTCAGGAAGCCGCTGGAGAGCATAAAAAAAGCTTGGCCACTTGTCCTCTAAGGGACAAGCAGCCAAGCTGTAGAGAGCCTTATAAGAAGTTGAACATAACCTGACCGTTAAGGTGCAGGCTTTGGTCCATTTTCTCAAAGAGAAAATCTAAATGATTTTCGTACATGTTGTTATAGTCATAGTGATCTGTCACGACGATGTCCCTGTCAGCTACCCAGGTCCAGAAACCGTCATCGTCAGGAGTGACAAAGAGCATTTCTGTTTGGTTAGAGTCAGGATCTGTGAAAAACACGATTTCTTCAAACATGAGTTTAGTCTCCATTACACAGGCATAAGTACCTGTACTCCGTCACGCAGTGACACTGATAGTAATCAGTCTTAAGTGAGTATTAAGTAATAGGAGAGAGGTTAACTAGAGTTAAGGAGTTGGGGATTTGTGGTAAAGAGCAGTATTTAATAGCACAATACTTGGTAATACTACATCTATACATAAAGTATTAGAGTAATCTTTAAGTATTAGTGACTGAGTATTTGAATTACCCAAATGAACACTATCCCATCTGTAGAAAACTTAACCCCTTCCCGTGAGGGAAGGGGAAAGTGCTAAGCAGCTTCTGCTTTAGGAGCAGGCTTCTTGACTTTGCGTGGCTTAGCCTTGACAGGCAGAGCAGCACGAGCTTCGTCAACAGACTTCTTGGCGATTATGGCGATCATAGCCCAGATACCGCTGAGAGCGACGCCGAGCGAGATGACAATGATCTTACCAAAGGTAGCCCAGGTAGCGAGAAGGAAAGCAGTGAACATGGTAGTCTCCAGTGTTAGGTACACGAGCAGGATGCAAGCATACACACCGGGGCGCAGCCCCACTTCACATAGGTAGAGCCACCGGGGGGGTTTTGGAAACGGAGTGCTCCTTAGTGTAAGAGCACTGCAACCCCTCCTACATATGATGATTTGTGTATAAAAAAATATTATGAGTTAGAAGCGTATTAAGCTCTTCATACATCACCAGGAACCTCTCATAGCTGTGCTGACAGAACCGCCTGAAGTTCTCATGCCACCGAATGGATCAATTACTTCTTTTTTTATTTCCCAGATAAGATTTCTAAGTATAGCCGCAGCAATTGCTTCATCTATACTATAGAATAGTCGTATATTGTCTTTCTTTACTCCAATTTTTAAAGCATAGAGACAAGTTACTTTATCTAATACTGGTGAATAGTACCATTCTGCTCGCCAAATAGTTCCTATTTTCTTCACCGTATAAGACATGTTACTTATAAACTTTAGTTCTTCTTCTTGAGAGATTACATTAGACATCAAGCTCTCCTTGGATGTTTTGCCATAGTTCAATGGCTCTCTTTGCTTCTTCTAGTGTCTTGGGTTCCTGACTGAACTTGGCAGCCACGCCATCTGGTCTTGTAAGTATTGTCCAGCCTTTACCTGCGCGCTCATAGTAAAGAGCTTCATATACTGGGGAGCCATTGTACTTATGGAGCGTGCGTGTTTTGAATTTACTCATGATTCTTTCCTGATTATTGACGGATACTACAAACAATAGTTATTACTGAATGTGGTGGGTTACCGCGGGAGATCTTTATGTTCTTTGAAACATATATGGATAGGAAGAAACAGTATCGTTGGAGGCTCAAAGCCGCAAACGGTAAAATTATTGCTTCTGGCGAAAGCTACAAACAACAAGCCAGCCGGGACAAAGCTATTGAACTGATGAGGCATTTGCTCGAGGTGCCAATTAAAGAAGTGAAGAATTAAATTATGGATCCTTCACTTATTCTTTCCGCAGGTGTACCAGGGGTGTTGCTTGCAGGCATCGGTTTTATCTGGCGTGAGTGGCAAGCAGACCGCCGAAAGGCCGAGGATCGCTATACTGCTGCCCTCGCAGAATCCAGAGAAGACGCAAAGGCCATGCACCAATTAGCCGCGGATCTCGGACAAGCGGCTGATGCCATTGGCCAAATAAATGTGAATGGTGGCAAGATAGATAAACTTGCAGCACAAATGTATGAGACTCTGTCATTAGTTAAAACCCTTAAAGGGATTAACTAATATGGTAGCCACACCCTTCAAATGGAGCTGCATGGGGCGGAAGCGCCGTGAAAAGCTGGATGAGAAATCAACCAAGCTCATAGAAGAAAGAGCCACTTCAAGAAAAGCTGCTCTGGCCAAAGCTGCAGATGCTGTTACTAGGTTAAATTTAGAACTTAGTAGGGCAATAAAACATGATTAATAAAGAAAATGGGTCTTTGTTTGCTGCAATAGCTGCTACAGGTTTATTGTTTTTATCAGCAAGTATGGGATCCAGAGCCATTACCATAGCCGCTTACGTTCCTATTATTTTGGCTGGCGTAATTGCAACCTTCTCATTTGCCGCTTTATCTATACGCGCGTGGGGCCAAAAACCCCCAGGAGAACTAGTTGCTTGGATCTTTGGTCATCTAACTCTTTGGTCCGTCGCGTTTACAGTAGAAGAGTTTGGCTGGTTCCTATGGCGGGTCAAAGAACCAAGTGAAGTGATTACTCTTTTTGAGTACACATTGTCCCCTGCTCTGAAAGTCATTCAAACCGTTTCAATACTCGGACTGGTACTGCTTATGTATCTGGTCCAAAGAGGCCAAGAAGGTACAAAACTTACTATCAATCTTCGTCTTTTTTGGTTGTTCAATGTGACACTGGCCAGTATCTATTTCCTAATGCTGCACTTGCTTGTTTAGGAGCTCCGGATGAGACATAACAAAAAAGACCCTAAAACAGGAAGATTTGTTAGCGTTAAGAGAAAACGTATAAACAAAAGCCTGTTTCTTTTACCTGTATTGCTTTTTTTGATTGTCTCTGCGGGCATAGTTTTTATGCTCCATCTTAGAGCAACAGAGATTACTTACATTGTGATATCCGAGCAAGAGCTTCTTGGTTCTTATGAAGCACCTGCTATAGTTGAGCAGATTGTCGAACCTGTAGTCATTAAAAAAGAAGTCCCGCGGGAACCAATAAAGATTTACCGCGGGACTTCTATTGAGATCATTGACTAATGTAGCTGAGGGCCTGCAGCCCAGGCAACTGCTAAATAGCGCTCGCTTTTAATGTCGTCCGCCAATGGAAAAGCCCCTAGAGTGTAAATCTAGGGGCTTTATATTTGTTCAGGTCGAAGGCGGCGTTCCCGCGCTAGGCAGTCAAACGCGTCATTCCGGAACCACTGGGTCCGCCGGATTTTCGGGAATCAGTTCCGAGGCCCGAAGCCCTATGAGCGTGGTAGCCTCACCTGCGAGTCCATGCCAGCCACCCGATGCAATCAGGTAGGCTGATCCCAGCAGTAGCGACAGCCCGGCCTGAGATAGCTCCTCTACCGAGCGCAGCGCTCTGAATGTATCTACCGCCTGCACAACTGGCGACCCCTGTCCCTGTGCGCGATAGATTGCCTCGGACTGATCTGCGTCAGGCTCATAGGCCAGCAGCGCGTCTCGAAACGCGGGAATAGAATTTGGGTAGGTCATCCGATTTTTCCTTTGTTGGCAGAATTATTTCTTTTGCACGGGGTGATCTGGCTGGCTGCCGCCTGAACTGCCGTTATTGGCAGGAGGCGCAGTTGCACATGCGGCTGCTAAAGTCATGATCAGTGCGGCGATTATCAGTTTCGGTTTCATAGTGTCTTGCTTTCTTGCTTCTAAATTTGTCGGATATTTCATTGTGTGGTGTCCTCACCAGTTGTAAATCCTGCGTCTACGCTTAGCCCGCGCGCGGTGGTTTAGTCAATGGCGTCAGCTTATGATTCCCAAGACAAAAACAACGGCGAAACAAACTGCACTTTTTTGCCTGCGGCATCTGTAGCCGTTGTCAGGATTGCGCCTTGCACTTCTTGGCCAACCGAACCCGTCGCCGACGCTGTTATCGACGCGGCGGTCGACGACGAAAGCGACACGTTCGGCGAGGCGGGCGCCTGCG
>Ga0208768_1000090_pt1 | contig 69710 bp, 66 predicted proteins | sample AntAceMetag02UK1_FD_184760 | JGI IMG/M metagenome (GOLD analysis project Ga0208768, IMG submission 184760) | Saline lake microbial communities from Ace Lake, Antarctica - Antarctic Ace Lake Metagenome 02UK1 (SPAdes) (version 2) | ecosystem: Environmental > Aquatic > Non-marine Saline and...
TCACGATCAAGATTGAGTGAATCACAGTCGTATTTCCAACAATCACAATGGATAAAGCAGCTTTCACGGTCGTGCAGCTGCGCTCAGTTCTTCGTGTTTCGCCCCGCTTAGGGGAAATTCAATACCGCTGTGGAGAAAAATAAACCGCTCCTAAAGTCGGAAGAAGGATTCCCGCTAGGAAATTGGAATGATAAGATAGCAAAGGAGCATTTCGCCCTGAGTGAAACCAATGGGCAAGCTAAAAGACCAGGAAACGAAAGTCAGCTTCAATAAAGGGCTAGCTTTTTCTGAATTTCTGATACCGCTTAATGGCGAAGGTTAAGACAATGGCAACACCCAGAATCCCAATCAATCCGCTCATCCATCCAAGGGCTGTTTTCTGAATAATGAGAAACACCACAGCAATGAGAATGACGGTAGGGACCTCATTAATAAAACGCAAGGCGATTGAAGAGGGAAGGTTTGTATTGGATTGGAAATTACGGAACAAGAAATGAAGGTATACTTGGTAGCCAAGCAGCACGATTACGAAGCCAAGTTTAACTTGCATGTACGGCAGCGATAGAAGCGCTGTATTCAATCCGAGCATGATGATGGCGAACAATGTACATAGAATGGCAGACGGCCACGCAATGGCGTACCACAGGCGTTTTTCCATCAATTGGAATTGAGGAATGAGCACGTTCTTTTCAATCTCTGTTTTATCTTGAGCCTCTCTGTGGTAAACATACAGTCTGACAATGTAAAATAGACCGGCAAACCACGTTACCATAAAAACAACATGCAGGGCCTTGAAGGTATCATAGTATTCCATCATGATGCAAAATTAACAAGAGATGGCCTCAAGCCACCGATTCATTTCATCTATCTTTGCGGAAATTTTCAGTTATGCAGACCGAACGTAAAGCATCAGAGACCAAAGCGAACTCAGCTCGCATCGTTCTTCCCAATGACACCAATACTTTGGGCAACCTTATGGGAGGGCAGCTATTGAGTTGGATGGACATTACAGCAGCTATTTCAGCGCACCGTCATTGCCGGCGTGTTGTAGTTACAGCGGCCGTTAACAATGTGTCTTTTGATCATCCCATTAAACTAGGAGACATTGTGTCTATCGAGTCAAAAGTGTCAAGGGCCTTTACCTCAGCAATGGAAGTTTACATAGATGTGTTCGTTGAAGATCATATCACGGGGAAGCGTAAAAAATGCAATGAAGCCATTTATACCTTCGTTGCTGTAGATCAAGTTGGGTCATCAATTCAAGTGCCGAAGCTTATTCCTGAGTCTGATGAAGAGCAGGAACGTTATGCAAGTGCGCTTCGCAGAAGACAACTGTCGTTGATTTTAGCAGGGAGAATGAAGCCTGAGGATGCTACTGAATTGCGCGCCTTGTTTACAAAGTAAAGTTTCTACAGGTGGAATAACGTTTGAACAGCAGAGACCAACTGCGCTGTTTGTACGTGCGTAATACACCGATTCTTTTCGCCGTATTTGCATTTGTTACCGAGCTTTGAGCACGGACGTTTATCCAATCCTTTCGGCTCAATTAGGATGCTTGCAGGGTCAGGACGAAAAGCCGACATCCCCAAGGAAGGAGTGGTGCATCCCCAAACACTAATAATCTTTTTGGAGAAGGCCGCAGCAATGTGCATCAATCCCGTATCAGCTGAAATCACTACTTCGGCTTGTTGCACTAAAGAGGCAGAGCCGTGAATCGAATGGCTTCCGGCAGCATTGTAAACGTGTTTTCCTGCTGCCAAGGCAATCCGTTCTCCTTCGTCTTTATCTTCTTTTCCACCCAAAAGAACAATGTCAAAAGGCAATGCTAAGCAAGCTTCGCGAATGAGTTTTTCAGGCATTCGTTTGCCAACATGCGCCGCTCCAAGTGCAATGGCTACATACTTTTTAGACGTGTATTGGCTTGCATCAACTGTTTCACCTTCAGGGATGAAATAGTCAAGCCCTTTGCCGTCATCTTCAATACCGAAGAGCTTAACCGTTTCGAGGTAACGGTCAACAATATGCAGCCTGTTCATGCGGTCTTTTCCAAAACGAACTAAGAGCCACTTGTCCCAGTTACGCTTGTCAACGGTGAAGTCTAGCGCTTTGAGGCTTCGCTTCACCATGGCAGAACGGATGTTCTTGTGCAGATCAAGGATGTAATCGAAATGGATTTCCTTGAATACCTTGTCTAGCTCAGCTGTAGCCTTGTCAATGGTGTGAATGTGGTCAATGTGCGGATTCGCAGACAGCAAGCCACCGAATGCCGCTTTGGTCAAAAAGTGAATTTCAGGCGCGGGATCCATCTGCTCTTTCAGCACACGAAAGACAGGTGTAGTAAGCACGATGTCTCCAATAGAAGAAAAACGTATGACAAGAATTCGTGGTCGATCTGACATAAGGTGTAAAATTATACAATTCACCGCGAGTGCATTCAGTACTTTTGCATCATGTTATTAATTGATACCCACACGCACCTCTATCTGGAGCAATTTGATGAAGATAGAGCGAGCGTAATGCAGAATGCCATTGACGCCAGTATAGGCCTAATGCTGTTGCCAAATATTGATGTAAAGTCCATAGGGCCTGTGAAAGCGATGATGGAAACCTATCCTGATTACGTACATGGGATGATGGGATTGCACCCTTGTTCTGTTGAAGCCAATTTTGAGGCAGAGTTGGAAATAATTGGAACAGAGTTAAGAAATGGCGGTTATGTGGCTGTTGGAGAAATGGGCATCGACCTGTATTGGGAGAAGAAGTTTTTAGAGCAGCAGAAAGAAGCTTTTAAGATTCAAGTAGAATGGGCTAAAGAACTTGATTTACCTGTGGTACTGCACGTTCGAGATGCGTTTGATGAGACACTTGATTTGTTAGATGAGCTCAATGATGATAAATTGAAAGGCGTGTTTCATTGCTTTACTGGGGGCGAAAAGGAGGTTGAGCGCATCAATGCTTATGGCGACTTTTACTTCGGAATGGGCGGTGTTTTAACTTTCAAAAAGTCAGGTTTAGACAAGGTGTTACCGCTTTTGCCTGTTGACAAAGTCATCTTGGAGACAGATAGCCCTTATTTAGCTCCTACACCGCATCGCGGAAAGCGCAATGAGTCTGCTTATACGCGCATTGTAGCTCAGCGAATGGCTGATTTGAAAGAGGTGGCCATCGAGGTGGTGGCTGCAGAAACAACTGCGAATGCCAAACGACTCTTTAAGCTCTAGCATCAATTTCTCATCTTTACTACAAATAATGTTGTTATGAAGCGCACAGTACTTGTGATTTATACGGGAGGTACCATTGGGATGGCAGAAGATCCCGAGACCGGAGTGCTAAAGCCTTTCGATTTTGAGAGCTTACAAAGTCACGTTCCCGAATTGGGTCGCTTGGATATAGCGATTGAGGCCATAGCCTTTAATGAGCCTATTGATTCTTCAGACATAGAGATCCTCCATTGGCAGAAGATAGCTTCATTGATCAAGGCGAATTATGAAGCTTACAACGGGTTTGTTGTGTTACACGGAACAGATACCATGGCGTTTTCTGCTTCAGCCTTGAGTTTCATGCTGAGCGGATTGAAGAAGCCTGTTATTTTCACAGGAAGTCAGTTGCCCATTGATACGGTGCGAACAGATGGTAGGGAAAACCTTGTTGCTGCCATTCAATTGGCTGGTATGGAGAGAAATGGTGATGCTTGTATTCAAGAAGTGGCCATTTATTTCGGTTCGCAATTGCTGAGAGGGAATCGCACACACAAGTATTCTTCAGAAGATTTTTATGCGTTTCGAAGTCCGAACTATCCTGAATTGGCCGTTGTAGGCATCCACATTGATCTGAATACGGTGCGCTTATGGAAGAGCCATGGAGACTTTAAAGTGTATCCTGAATTTAACAGTAAAGTGGCAGTATTGAAATTGTTCCCAAGTATTTCAAAAGAAGTAGTGCATCAGATTTGTTCCACTCCTGAAATAGAGGGTTTGATTATTGAGACCTTTGGCTCAGGCAATGGTCCAACAGCCAGATGGTTCTTAGACGAGATTCAACTCGTAGTAGATCGAGGGGTCACGGTGGTGAATGTGACCCAGTGCAATGTTGGGTTTGTGGAGCAAGGAAGGTATGAGAGCAGCGTAGGCTTCGCAACAATGGGAGTGCTGCCTGCATCAGACATGACTTTTGAGGCTACCTTGACTAAATTGATGCACGTATTGAGTTATTGTAAAGCGAAAGAAGAGATCGAATGTGAATTTATGAAGGACCAACGAGGAGAGTTAACTGCCTATTCTTCACTGGGATAATCAGTGCTTCTAAATCCTTTATTATAGGGGTTGTAGTTCTCTTCTATTTTTTCGTAATTTGCCGCCCACTTGAGGAAGACAAACCACTTGAATACTGCTTCAAAGTCGAAGTAGAAGGTCAGTCGCTCTTTGTGGATTTACGGAGAGATGGCCGAGTGGCTTAAGGCGCACGCCTGGAAAGCGTGTTTCCCGCAAGGGATCCAGGGTTCGAATCCCTGTCTCTCCGCAAGACAACATTTGTGAAGAATGTTGATAGAACTGTAATAAATGCCACTATTTGTAGTGTGTTTTTATGCAATAGAATGCGATATTAGCGTTCTAGTTTTGAAAAGGAATTGAATAACGATTATACCAAGAGAAGAAACTCAATTTAAGCACCATGAAAAAACTGCTTGCTTTAGTAGCCGTGTTAGGAATGTTCACATTCGGAACGGTAACCGCACAAGAAGGAAATCAAAACACCGCTGATCCGGCCGGTGATAACATGAAACAGACTGCTGCAGATCTGGCTGATGAAGCTGTGGTCGTCGTAGATTCTGCTGCTGCTGCCGAAGCCGCTGCCGCCGCTGAAGCTGCAGAGTCCGCTAAGAAAAAGATGGAAGAGGCTGCTGCAATGGTTGCAAGTAGTTCGTTAGATGTTGAGCCGAAAAAAGAAGTCAAAGGATTGCACCAAACAGTGAAGCGTTACTTCATTGAAGGGGGTGCAGGGTTCATGGCTCTTGTATTGATTTGTTTGATTTTCGGTCTTGCACTGTCAATTGAGCGCATCATTTACTTGAACATGGCCACTACCAATTCTGAGAAGTTGCTTGTGAAGATAGAAGATGCTCTTCGTTCAGGTGGAGTGAATGCAGCAAAGGACGTTTGTAGATCTACACGCGGGCCAGTTGCTAGTATTTTCTACCAAGGACTTGACCGTTCAAGTGGAGACTTTGATGAGATGGCGAAAGCAATCGAAGATTATGGCTCTGTTGAAATGAGTAAGCTTGAGAAAGGTCTTTCATGGATTTCATTGTTCATCGCTCTAGCACCAATGCTTGGGTTCATGGGTACTGTAATCGGTATGATCTCAGCATTTGATAAGATTGCTGAAGCGAACACAATTAACGCGTCAATTGTAGCGGGTGGTATTAAGATCGCCTTGATTACAACTGTATCTGGATTGATCGTAGCGATCATCCTACAGGTGTTTTATAACTACATCTTGTCTAAGATTGATAGCATCGTGCTTGACATGGAAGAATCAACTATGGAATTGGTTGACATTCTCTACAAGCGTAAATTAGAAAACAACTAAGAAGAACTGTTATGATGGATTCAGTATTACGTATATCCCTCAGCATTCTTCGAAGCGTTATTATCGTTATTGGTGCAGTTCTCTGCATTATGATTGTAGCGAAAAGTGGATCTGAGGAAATGTATGTCGAAGGAATGGCCAACTATGGTACCCTTCTAAATATAGTGTATTGGATGACAATTGTTGTTGGACTGCTTTGTGCAGCAGCAGCTGTGATCTTCGGAATCATTTTCTTCTTCTCTAACATAAAGAAGAACATGGGGATGCTCATTGGAATTACAGCGTTTGTTGTTCTAGCATTGATTAGCACGTTCGTTCTTGCGGATGGTTCAATCAATTCTGCTTGGAGAGTAGATGGTGGGGTGACAACAACAGAATCACTGTTAGGTGGTGGTGGGATCATGCTCTCGTACCTTTTAGGTGCGATTGCATTAGGAGCTATTGCATGGACAGAGGTTAGTCGCTTCTTTAAATAAGATAGAAACATGGCAAGAAGGACATTACCGGAAATCAACGCAGGTTCGATGGCGGATATCGCCTTCCTTCTTTTGATATTCTGGCTCGTAACAACTACGATTGATTCTGACGAAGGAATCAAGAGACAGTTGCCTCCTCCTATTACTGACGAAATAGATCCTCCGCCAGTGCGAGAGCGAAACGTATTCGTTGTGCTAGTAAACGCGAATGATGATTTGCTAGTAGAAGGGGATGAGCTCAAGATTGGAAGGCTCAAGCAAAAGGCGAAGGATTTCTTGATTGCAAATGGAGATGGGTTACTTTATGGAGATAGACCACAAGACCCAGATCTACCTGTTAGAGAGCGAATCAGTAAGTCATTTGTGAAGCAGAAAGTTGCTGAGTACACGGCCTACGTTACTGGAGCTGAAGATGAAATCGAAAAAGACAATTTTCAAAAAGTTTTGGATAATTGGCGAAAAAAACTCAGATCAATTGAGTTGCTTGGAGGCGAGTTTAAAATGCTTCCAGGTTCTGCAATCATCTCAATGCGTAATGATAATAACACTACGTATGATGCCTATCTTCAGGTTCAAAACGAATTGGAAGCAGCAGTGAATGAGTTGAGAGACGAACTTGCAGTTGCGAAATTTGGGAACACCTACAAGCAGCTTGAAGATGAGTACGAACTGAACTCAGAGAATGTAGAACTGCTTGACCGCATTTATGCCATTCGTTTAGTGTATCCGCAACGTATTTCTGAAGCTGAACCTTCAGCTGCCGCTAATTAATTAAAGAAGAACCCTTATGGCATTTGGAAATAAAAAGAGAAGAGAAATGGGAGCCATCTCGACGGCTTCACTTCCTGATATCGTGTTCATGCTCCTGTTCTTCTTCATGGTAGCCACCGTTTTGAGAACAGAAGAGGAACAAGTGAAGGTAATTCGTCCGGAAGTTTCTGAGTTGTATAAGATTGAGAAGAAACACTTGATCCGCTATATCAATGTGGGGTACCCGCAAGATAAGCGTTACGGAAATGAGCCTGTGATTCAATTGAATGACGCCATTGCAAGTGTTGAAGCCATCCAAGGGTGGGTTGATAAACAACGTGAAACAATTGATGAGCGTGAGCGAAGTAAAATGTGGGTTTCCCTAAAAGTGCACAAAGACGCAAAAATGGGTGTCGTAACTGACATTAAACAAGAACTTCGCCAAGCGTCCGCTTTGAAAGTATTGTATTCTGCTGGTCAAAGAGACCGAACAGAATAATAGAGAAACAAAATGTCATTTTGAAAGGCTTCCGTGAGGAAGCCTTTTTTGTTTTCCTAAATGTAGCAAGGATGAACGCTGTCTGTGGTTAGTGTCATTGCCTCCAGTGCATTTGCCTTTTAGCAGGCATTTGAACTGATCTTTATCCAAAACCGTTCGTGTGAAAAGAAGGTCAATCCCTGAAATCAACGCAGGTTCCAGGGCCTAAATTGCTTTTCTCCTCCTCCTGTTTTGGCTGGTAACGACGAGGTGGTACTGACGAAGGAATCAAACATTAATTGAGAGACTCAAATATGCCGCTACTGATTGAAGGGAACTGTTGATCGAAAACTAAGCTGTACTGACGGTGTGTATTTACGTGATTGTTAAAGCGTTGCAGTTAGAACCCGATTAGCCAAACTTCGCGAGGATTTTTTCAGCAAGAAAGGAGCTCAATTTTACATAACTCTCTTTTGTCCACCCAGCAACATGAGGAGAGAGGATTACATTCTCAGCCTTTGTGAGGTACTGAAAGTCAAGAGGCAGTTCGTCTTGCTTCAAGCTTTCAAAGGTGCGCTTTTCGAATTCCAATACGTCTAAGCAAGCGCCTCTTACTTTGCCTGATTTCAATGCGTCAACGAGCGCTTTTACTTCTACATTTTGGCCACGTGCGGTGTTAATGAGTACGAAAGGCTTTGCGCAATTGGCAATGAACTCCTGGTTCACGTAATAATGCGTTTCATTGCTTTGCGGAAGATGCAGGCTGATCACATCTGCCTGTGCCTGCAGTTCTTCCAGAGTGCATTCTTGGACCCAATCAGAACTGAATCCGGCTTTGTATTTGTCATGCGCGATGACTTTGCAATCGAAACCAGAAAGCTTCTTCGCCAAAGCACTTCCCATCATGCCATATCCAATGATGCCAATCGTTTTCCCGGCAATCTCTTCACCGCGATTGTCTTCGCGAAGCCAAACTCCTTTTCGCACCTCAGCGTCAGAACGTTTGAGGTGGTTAAAAAACATGATCAACATGCCAATGGCCTGTTCTCCAACGGCATCTCTATTTCCTTCTGGCGAATTGAATACGGTAATGCCCCGTTCTTCTGCCGCTGCTAAGTCAATGTTTTCTAAGCCGGCACCGCTTCGTGCAATGAACTTCAAATTGTGAGCGGCTGAAAGAAAAGTTTTGTCAAGAGGAATGCGGCTTCTGATCACGATTCCTTCGTAGAGCGCAATTCGCTTTAGCAGCACTGAATAACTTGAAGAGTAGTCATGATCACATGTGAAGTTGGAAGCCGTCAGTTGCTCCTCAAGAATAGGGTGTACCGAGTCAATGAAAAGGATTCGCATGGTTAGAAAAGAGTGACGATTACATTTCCGATGGCGAAGTAAATAATCAGGCCGAAAATGTCATTTGTGGTGGTAATAAAGGGGCCCGTTGCTAGGGCAGGGTCAATTTTGTATCTGTTGAGCACAAGAGGGATAAACGTGCCAAACATGGCTGCAAAGGTAATGACACAAAGCAAAGCAATGCTCACGGTTAAGCTGATGGCGAGGCTGAAATTCAACACCAAACTTGCGAGCAAAATAATCAAAGAACAAATGATTCCGTTTAACAAACCGACTCCTAATTCTTTAAATAACCTTCCGGCTACTTGGTCAGATCGAATGCTGTTGTTTGCAAGTCCTTGCACTACGATGGCTGCAGACTGCACACCTACATTTCCGCCCATTGCAGCGATAAGGGGGATGAAGATGACCATTTCAGGATTTTTTTCAATGTCAAAAGCACCAATGATATATGCGCCGGTAATTCCTCCTGCCAATCCGATCAGCAACCAAGGTAAGCGTGCACGTGTAAGGGTGAAAATGCTGTCATCTGATTCCACATCCTCAGAGATCCCTGAGGCCATTTGGTAATCTTTATCTGCTTCTTCACGCAGAACATCTAAGGCATCATCAATGGTAATTCGTCCCAGAAGTTGGCCCGCTTCATTGGTAACAGGCAGCGCAACGAGGTCATACTTTTCCATGACATAAACCACCTTTTCGAGGTCGTCTTCTGCTAGTACCTTTTCAAGCTCTTTGGGATTGTATAAGTCTTTGATGATTGTTCGTGTGGTTGAGGCACTAAACAACAACGTTTTGAGTGAGAGTTTTCCAAGTAGTTTATCTTGATCGTCTACTACATAGATAGTGTAAACGTTCTCAAGGTCTTCAGCTTGTCTTCGCATTTCACGAATGGACTGGGTTACCGTCCAGTTTTGTTTCACTTTAACCAGCTCTTTCGCCATGAGAGAACCTGCTGTTCCTTCAGCATAGTTCAGCAGGTCAATTAGGTCACTTGCTTGCTCTGGATCATCTATGTGGGAGATGATCTCTTCAATTTTCTCATTTGATAGTTCCGCAATCATATCTGCGGCATCATCAGAGTCAATTCTACCAATGACTTCAGTAGCAATTTCTCTACTGGTTAGTGATGCTAAGAGGTGTTCCCTGACGTCTATATCAAGCTCTACCAATACATCAGCTGCAAAATCTTTGCTGAGAATTTTATAGATGAAAGCCGTTTCTTCCCCTTTGAGCTCATCGAATACTTCCGCCACATCAGCCGGGTGCAAGTCTTCCAGTTCGGCTAGGATTTCTTGGTCCTTTCCGGCGAGGATAAACTCCCGCAGTTGTTCTATGTATTCGTTCGTGAGATTCAGCATGGTGCTTGCGCTTCAGCGTAAAGGTAATTAAAGTCTGGAGTTTTAAGTTTAGCTGAAGGGGTTTTGAGAATAGGCCATTGTAGCAGCCACCAATTCCATTCGTGGGAAAAGCGGTAAAAATCGAAATGGAAAAGACGCCTCCTATGTCCTTAAAACCCGCTACTTAAAGCTTCGCGCGTCTTTTTTTGGCGAAGAACTCCTTTATCAGTGTGGCGCATTCCTCTTCCATTACACCGCTGACTACCTCTGTTTTTGGGTGCAGCACATGGTCATGTTTGAGTTGTTCCTGCATGCGATTGAAGCCTCTTTTGAGATCAGGCGCACCGTAAACCACTTTGCCAATGCGCGTCCAAAAGGCAGCGCCAGCGCACATGGGACACGGCTCCAACGTTACATACAAAGTGCATTGATCAAGGTGCTTTCCGCCGAGGTATTCTGATGCTGCGGTGAATGCTTGCATTTCAGCATGCGCCGTGAAATCATGCAGTCGTTCTGTGAGGTTGTGTCCGCGGGCAATGATGATTCCTTTCGCCACAATCACCGCACCAACAGGCACTTCATCAGCATCAAAGGCCATTTCAGCTTCGCGAAGCGCCTGGCGCATAAAGTATTCGTCTCCTTGAGGTTGCAACATTTTACAAAAATAAGAAATAGGGAGTTCGACTTTGAAATTGTACATTGAAATAACTAAATAACTGTTCATGAAGTCTCTTTCCTTTTTAGCTTGCCTTCTGGTGAGTTTCTCTCTCAGTGCTCAGACTATAAATCAATCCATCAGTTTCAACCCTTCGATTGAAGATACCTGTAGTGCTGGAAATGACATCGTTCGCCCAGAGCATTTTATTGCGTATCAAACACTTGATAATACAGAAGACGGGGAGGTTGACGCTACAACTTGTTTAGAGTGGACCAATCAAGGGCTTCAATTAGAGGGGGCTGATTTGAGTCGTCCTGTATTTGTTCGGCTGGTAGATTTTGAATTGGAATTACCGGAGAATAGACTTTTGATGTTCAACGTAGGTGATAATTCTTCTGATTTTGATTTGCTTGATTTTGGGAACCAATTGTTTTGTGCTGATGGCCTTTGCAATGGCATGAAAATCGAAGTTCAAATTCCAGACGAGTTGGGAGAAGGGACTGCCTTGCGCAAATGGCAGCAGGAATTTTTGGTTTTACCCTTTACCGAAGATGAGTTTTACGATGAGGAAGGTATGATCTTGGTGTCTGGATTTACCATGTGTTTGCCAACTGAATATTTTGAAGGTCAGATTATGAACGATTGTGTTCTGAAAATGATGTTTTTAGAAGAAACAACAGAGTTTAACCTTTTTTCTCTGCGGATTCTTTCGGTTAGTAACGTTGATTACATTTATAATTCAACTGTGATTGAGTACCAAGGAAATGTGGGTTATGAATTTCAATATGGCTGGGGTCAGGGTTCTGCAGATTATGTGTTTAAACATGATGGAGACAGCTATCCCTCTCCAGAGAATAGAACTTATATAGATTTCTACCCTGTTTCAGACCCGAATGTTCAGCAAACCGTTCAGCTGCATTTTGATCAATATAGTGTGTTTACCGCTGATCCTTATACCTATTTGAGAGGCGGTCTAGTGGAGGGACAAGATTCAATCCGCCATAATTTAAGTATCATCAATGAAGGTGCGATGATCTGCTTTAATTCTTACTATGACATCATCATCCAGGAGGGTTGGGATTACACCCACCGAAGCGGAAAATTTGACTTTCAAGGCGGCAGTGCATGTTTGCAATTGAACGGTGGAAGCAACATGCTCATCTCTGAAAACGGACTTCGTTACGGACAAGTTGGCCAAGGCATGTTCGCGCTTTATGGAGGAAGCGAGATTCTTTTAGAACCCAATGCGCACCTTCATTTTGATGGAAAGCTACTTTTGGCGAACCACCTGTGGGACACTGAATTCGTTCCTGTTGTGATGACGTTGAAATCTGGGGCGAAGCTGACTTTTTCTGAATTCGCGAAGCTGGAAGACCTTACCGGTGGAAACACCAAACTGCTCATTCGGAACCAAGGGGGAACCGTTGATTTGACAAACCTTACGGAGGAAGAGCGATCCAGTATTGAGCTTGTGAACGAAGAAGTAGAAACGAAACACATTACGCTCCTGGGCAATCCTGTGGCTCTGAATACAATGCTTTCATTTTTGCTTTTCGAAGACGGGAAGGCACTCTTGCGGATTCTTGATGCCAACGGAAAGCTGATGTTAGAGACAGAGATGGGGCAAACTTCGCCCTTAATTAACCTCCCATTGAAAGGATTTCCAGCTGGGGCATACTTGCTACAAGTGAAACAGCAGACTGAAATCAGAACAGAACGATTTGTAATTAACTAAGTGATTTCATCAGTTGATCTAACGCCGTGAATGCCGTTGTATTGACGCTAAACTTCGGGACTTTTCCTTTTGAGATAGGGAGGGTAGCTAAGCTTGAAAGATCACGTTGCCCAATTGTAGTAAATCCGAATTTTTCGCTCCAATACTCAGCTAAATACTCTTGCTCCTTCTGATTTGGCGTAGGAATCAATACTGCACTTTTTTGGAGCGAAACCAAATCCATCAAACTTGAATAGCCCGCTCTGCAAATGACCAAGCGCGCATGTTGAAGCAATTGGGCAAGCTCAGTTGGAGTTGGGTCGAAAAGAAAAGAGACATGCTTGTGTTTTGCAGCGGCCTTTCCTGGGATTCCACCAATGATAACCGCTTCTTCATTCTGTTGCAGAAAGAGCTGTTCAAGTGCATCTTGCATGAGTGTTCGATGGGGTTCTGGTCCGGAAACCATGCCTACAAGCTTTGAAGGTGTCTTTGATTCAGAAGGGTGTAGATTGGAAATGGGGCCAATGAATTTAACCATTTCATTTCCTTCACTGTTTTCAGAAAGCTTTCCTGCCAAGCTGTTTTCAGTTGTGTCAGGAATCCACACTTCATTGAACCCATTGAACAAGTGGTTGAAGGTTTTAGAGGTGGCTTGCTTGACCAGCTTCGGCAGCGGCAAGTTGAGTTGGTGGGTAATGAGGATGGAAGGCACTTCGTTCAAGAAGATCCCATAGCAATTGTCGCTTAGAACGAGGTCAAATTGTTCTTCTGCATTGCGCTCTTGAACCCATTTCTGCTCTTCGACCACATTCTTTAAAAAGGCACTTCCTTGCATGGCGATTCGCAGGGAGGTGAAGCGTTTGGAATAGGCAATGTCGATGCCCGGTTTGTTGAGTTGGTTGAGCTGTGGGAAGTTCGTTTTAAGCCAGGCACCGGCGTTTCCGCTAGAAGCAATAAAGACCTCCGCACCTGCATCTGCAAGGTGTTGAATCAAGGGTGCGCTTCGCGAAGCATGTCCTAATCCCCAGTCAAGAACAGCGAAGAGAATTTTTGGTCTTCCCATGCCACGAATTTAGGCTAAATTTGCCCCCTTAATGCAGTAAAAGGCCATGGGCAAAGGAAAGCTTAATAAATGGAATGAAAATAGGACATTCGGTCACGTTTTTGAACCCACCATGCAAGATATCATTAACGGACAGGAGTTCAACAAGGGCATCTGGCATAAAGAGGTGTTTGAGAATGACAATCCGATTACGCTTGAACTCGGATGTGGGAAAGGTGAATACACCGTGGCGCTTGCCCGCAAATACCCTGAGCGTAACTTCATAGGGATTGACATCAAAGGACACCGTTTTTGGCGTGGCGCGAAGACTTCTAACGAAGAAGGGATGAAGAATGTGGCCTTCCTTCGCACGCGGCTTGAGTTCATCAATAACTCCTTCGCCCAAGATGAAGTAGATGAACTTTGGATCACCTTTTCAGATCCGCAACCGAAAGATGACAAAGGGTCAAAGCGCATTACGGGACCGCGGTTCATTGACCGGTACAAGAAATTACTCAAGCCCGGGAGCCTCATTAATGTGAAGACAGATAGCACCTTGCTCTATGAATGGTCACGCGATCAGTACAAGGAGAAGGGGTACACAGTGCTCATGAATTCAGATGATGTGTATGGCAAGTTGGTGAATGAGGTGGACGATGAGATGCGTGAAATCTTGAACATCAAAACCTATTATGAAAGGCGTTGGTTGGAAGAAGGGAAGAAGATAAAATTCTTGCGCATTCAGATTTAACCATGACTGAGCCCCATTTCTTTCAAGATGTACTTGAAGTGACGCGTTTGATTCCTGAGGGACGCGTAACGAGCTACGGTGCCATTGCAAAGTATTTAGGTGCGGCAAGATCAGCACGAATGGTAGGGTGGGCCATGAACTCATCCTTCGGCTCAATACCCGCTGTTCCTGCACATAGAGTTGTAAACCGACTTGGTGAATTGAGTGGGAGATTGCGTTTTGAGACTCCTACGAAGATGCAAGAACTATTGGAGCGGGAAGGTGTTGAAGTAGTGGGTCATCGCATAGCAAAATTTGATAAACTCTTTTGGGACCCAATAATCGAATTGGGTTTAACTGATTAGTACCTTTACACTATGGACAAATTGGAAGTAAACAGAGAAAATGTTTTGGATGCCTTAGGAAAGGTCATGGAACCTGATTTGAAGAAGGACGTCATTTCGTTGAATTTGGTAGACGAGCTCAAGGTGTCAGAGACCAAAGTGAGTTTTACAGTTAAAGTAAGCAATCCGGCGCTGCACAGCAGAAAGCGGATGGAAGATGCCTGTGCTTTCGCTTTAGAACGCACCTTTGGAGATCACATTGATATAGAGGTAACTGCCATTGCACTTCCGAAAGAGGAGCAGACGAACGAAACACGCAGAACCCTACCAGGGGTTAAGCACATTGTTGCTGTAGCTTCAGGGAAAGGAGGCGTAGGTAAATCTACTGTAGCAGCCAATATAGCAGCTGGCTTGGCGCAGCAAGGTTTCACCGTCGGGTTTGTAGATGCAGACATTTACGGACCAAGCGCTCCAACCATGTTTGACTTAGCCCATGACAAACCAAGAGCGGTTGAGATTGACGGCAAACAATACATAGAGCCACTTCGTGCTTACGGAGTGAAAGTACTTTCTATTGGCTTTTTTGCTGATGCATCTCAGGCCATCGTTTGGAGAGGAGCTATGGCAACTAAGGCACTTACGCAGTTGTTCAATGATGCTTATTGGGGTGATTTAGATTACATGATTATTGACCTTCCTCCTGGAACGGGTGATATTCATTTGTCTTTGGTTCAGACCGTTCCATTGACAGGAGCTATTATTGTTTCAACTCCACAGGAGGTGGCGTTGGCTGACGCGAAGAAAGGCGTTGCCATGTTTCAGCTAGACAGCATCAATGTTCCTGTGTTGGGAATGATTGAAAACATGTCTTATTTCTGTCCGCCAGAGCTTCCTGATAACAAGTACTATATCTTCGGACAAGACGGTGCGCGTTTGTTAGCAGAGAACCTTTCCATTCCATTTTTAGGAGAATTACCAATCATCCAAAGCATCCGTGAAGCAGCAGACGTAGGGAGACCAGCTGTTTTGCAAGAAGGAACTCCTGCCGCTGAGGCATTTAACAACATTATTGGTAACTTTGTGAAACAAGTCAACATTCGCGCAGCAAGTAAACCTGCTACTCAGACAGTTGATGTTAAGATGCAGTATCCAGGCTCATGACAACACACGCACAACTCGAAGAAAAGGTTCTCGCCTCACTGGCGGCGCTTCGTCCGTACTTAGAAGCTGATGGTGGAAACATCACACTCGTAGAAGTAACAGAAGATAAGCGGGTGATTGTAGAACTCCACGGAGCCTGTTCAACCTGCTCAATGAGCATGATGACCATGAAGGCTGGAATTGAAGAAGCAATTAAGGCTGCTGCTCCTGATATAATAGGGGTGGAGGCCATTAATATGCCAGACCCAGCTACGTCAACTCCCTTCGGACAGTAACAAGGAAGTTTAAGGTCCAGCAATCATTTCAGACGTAATTTCTTCCCCTTGTTCTTTTCGGTACAGCAAATTTTGCATTTTGTTTGACTTCTTGACCATTGAGATGGCAGCAAAGGTCAAAGGGACTGTTATACACAGCATGATGACTAACTCTATGATGGTCTCACCTTTTAGGACTTCGTACATCGTTGTGTTGTCTTGAATTTGGTAGCTAGCCTCATTAGCGCGGTTCATAATATTCAATGCTGATTTCGAAAAGCGGTCAAGAAGGAATAACGTCCACCAGATGCCAACAGCAGCGCCGTTTTTAACGAGCCTTTTATTATCAATGACAAGCTCTTGGGTATGTTTCCAAACGCTGTTCATGATTTGGGCGGGAATCCACAAACCGAAAAAAGGAATGAACCATCCGCCTGCTGCCATGCCCTCGCTATATTGAAGCTTTGGGACGCCTAATGCGTGTAGGTTGAAAAAGGCGCGGCGCATCCAAAGAATCCAAAATACAATGATAACGATGTTCACTGCGACAGTGAAAATACCTGCAATTGTGCTGAACATGTAGTAGGTTTCAAAAAGCTCAAAGTGGGCATCATATCCACTAAAGCCCCTGCTCAGTATAAAGAAGGTCAACAAAAGAGAGATGATCACTAAAGCAGATGCTCCCAAACTAAGCCAAAGCGAAATACTAAGGTTCTTCCCGCGTTGTTTGTTAGGACGAAGAGTGACAGCAGCAGAGAAGCCACTGTCAATAATTTCTTCTTCGGCCATTACTCAATTACAATGCGCTCTGAAAAAATGCGTTCTTCACCATTGATTTGAATAACGTAAACACCACTGGCCAATTCTTCAACGTTCACTTGTGCTTCGCCACTATTGAGTGTGAAAGTCTTTACAAGTTGTCCTGAGATATTGAATACTTGAGCTAATGCGTTCTCATTTTGAAAAGCAGAGGCACGAATGGTCAACTGGGTACTCGCAGGATTTGGGAAAACTTGAACGATGTCATTTATGGTGAGTTGATCTACATCCAATTCTACTTCTCTGTACTCACAGTCCATTTCTGAAAACGGACAAACCAAAGAACCAATGAAGCTGCTCATAATTGAGCGTGTAGTATCATAATAAGCTGCGTTGTCAACGTGAGGAACGTGACCTTGTCCTTCGTAAACCTCAAAGCAATTGAAGAGGCCAACGTTATTTGCTCTTTCGTGAACAGAGCTAGAACCATCAACTTCTAACACATCAAATCCAAAAATTTGAAGCATGTCGGAATCAAATGGAACAACTGTATCACCTGTTCCGTGAAATGAAAGAATGGGTTCGTCATTCGGTTGAATCCATGTGGTGTCTCCAATGGCACCAGCAATGTTTACAATGCCTTTTACATCTGAAGAATACCCATCGTTTCCGCTTGTTCCTTCAAGTCCACCGCCAAGTCCAGGAAGTGTTTGGTCAATTACAGCAGGCATTTCTGAGAGCTCATCCATGTAGGCTACGTGCAAAGCCACAAAACCACCAGCAGAGACGCCGGTCATGTAAATTTCATCTGTATTGATGTTGTAGGTATTTCCACTTTCTGCAATGTCTTTTCTGAAGAACCTTACTGCCGCTTTAGCGTCATGGTAACCTCTTACAACCGCTTCTGTAGCTGGAGTTTCAAGATCAAGCGTGATTGGCAATCCGAGTCTGTAGTTGATTGAAGCAACAACATAGCCCATTTTGGTGAAGTCACTTGCAAGTGAAGTCACATCAACTCCATCTTTGCTTCCACCTATAAAGCTTCCGCCATGCACCATTACGATCAATGGTCTAGCTGTTTCAATGTCGCCAACTGGTTGGTATACATCCAAAAGTAGCTCAGTTGTAGCCCCTTGGTAATTTATGTTTTCTCCGTAAACGATGTTCTCAATTTCTGTATAGTCATTGAAAATTTGATTGAAAAAGCGAATTCCATCGCATTGGGCAGTAGAGAGAACAGCTGTTAATGAAGCTGCGGCGCAGAGTAGTAGTCTTTTCATGATGGAAAAATACGGTAAAACATTTAATCTTTCGCATCAATTTAGATTTCATAGGTACTAGATAAATAGTTGTAATTTTCGCGGCGTTCAATCTCAATACTAAAAGAAGCGAATTCAAGGTGTTATTTTGCAACGCTCTTGTGCAATAAACGTTGAACCAGCAACTACTTGAAACCAAACATCTATGTTAACCAAACAACAACAAGCTATTTTTCGTGCAAAGCTCTTTCGCCATCTAGACGGAATTGTGGTTGCTCCTTCAGCTTTCGCTCTTTCATCAGGAGGTGTGACAGCCTATTTGTTGGAACAAGAGCGCGTTAAATTGAAAGACCTAACGGATCGGTTCAAAGCGAATGAAGGCTATTTGAATGTGGCACTTCGAACGCTGTGTTCTCAGGGGTGGTTGATTCAAGAGGTTGACAATAAGAAAGATGAGATCGTTTTCCGAACGAATGAGCATTCTAAAACGGCATTTGACCACTTTCATTTGTATGCAGATGTGGTTGATGTACTCAAGAATTCTGAAAAGTACCATCCGAGGTCATTTGAAATTGAGCCCTTTTTGAAATTGGAAAGCAGTTTCAAGAAGTTCATAAATCGAACTGGAGCAGCTGAATCTTCTGATAAGAATGTGATGGCCATCCAAGATCAAGTCTTCGCCCACATTGAAGGGATTATTGTAGGTCCAACATTGGTACACTTAGGAATGACAGGGATGTTTCACAAGTACTTTATGGAAACGCGTTTTCGCCCTGAAGAATTTCATAAAAATGCCAATGAATACGGGCGTTTACTTGACATGTTAGCCGATTTAGGATGGTTCAACAAGATCAATGATTCGTTTGAGTTTACAGACCAAGGTTTGTTCTTCGCCAAACGTGCCAGCGCTTATGGGGTTACGGTTTCGTATATCCCAACCCTAAGAAAACTTGATGATTTGCTCTTTGGTGATCCACGGGTGCTGAAAACATCTGGTAAGGGTGAACAAGAAAAGCACGTTGACAGAGAAATGAACGTTTGGGGCAGTGGAGGAGCGCATACCACTTACTTTAAAGTGGTAGACGAAATCATCATTGATATTTTTAATAAACCCATTGATGAGCAACCGAAAGGTGTGTTGGACATGGGGTGCGGTAACGGTGAGTTCCTGCAGCATCTATTCTCTGTGATTGAACGCCATACCCTTCGAGGAAAGATGCTTGAAGAACATCCACTTCTTGTCATTGGTGTTGATTACAATGAGGCGGCTTTGAAGGTGACTAGAGCAAATCTTATTCAAGCAGATATTTGGGCGAAAATTATTTGGGGCGACATTGGTAATCCAGATTTGCTTGCATCAGATTTGAAAGAGAAGTACAATATCAATTTGGGCGAGTTGCTGAACGTTAGAACCTTTTTAGATCACAATCGGATTTGGGAAGAGCCAAGCGAAACAGCGAACATTCGTTTGAGTGAATCTACAGGAGCATATGCTACTTCAGGAAGAAGAATCCCTAATAATCTGGTGTCAGCGTCATTGAAACAACATTTTGAAAAATGGACGCCTTACGTTGAGCGCTTCGGATTGCTTTTGATTGAACTGCATACCGTAAAGCCTGAGTTGGTTGCTCAGAATTTGGGACGAACAGCTGCCACTGCTTATGATGCTACCCATGGTTATTCAGACCAATACATTCTTGAGGTGTCAGAATTTTTAGCTGTGCTGGGCGAAATAGGACTTGTTCCAGATGAAAGTAAATTCAGGAAATATCCCAATTCTGATTTGGCAACAGTCACTATTAACTTGTTGAAAGCGCCTTGATTTGAGAAGTAGAGTTATTCTAATTGTCTTTCTCTAAATTTGGAACAATTATAAGTTTCCACTGTTCTTTTTCTTATCCAATGCATGGTTGGGGATTTTTAAATACTTTTGCCCAAATTTTAAGGAATGATCGAAACAGATATCCTGATTATTGGAGCCGGACCTGTTGGCTTATTCACGGTGTTTGAAGCTGGATTGCTCAAACTACGGTGTCATTTGATTGATGCTTTGCCGCAACCTGGCGGACAGTGCGCTGAAATCTATCCCAAGAAGCCCATCTATGATATTCCCGCTTTACCTGAAGTGTTGGCTGGAGATCTTGTAGACAATCTTATGGTTCAGATTGAGCCTTTTAAACCCACTTTTACTTTGGGCGAAAGAGCTGATACAATTGAGAAAACAGATGATGGTAAATTCATTGTTACAACAAATAGGGGCACCAAGCACATTGCGCCTGTTGTTGCTATTGCCGGAGGATTAGGATCTTTTGAGCCCCGAAAGCCACCTGTTCCAAATTTGATTGATTTCGAAGACAAGGGAGTAGAGTACATCATTAAGGACCCTAACTTTTACAAAGGGAAAGACGTGGTTATTTCTGGTGGAGGAGACTCTGCACTTGACTGGGTTGTCTTCCTAGCAGATGGCGTTGCGAACAAAGTCACCATGGTGCATAGACGAAGCTCTTTCCGCGGACACTTAGATAGTGTTCAAAAAGTGGAAGACATGGCAAAGTCAGGACGAGTTACATTGTTGACTGACGCTGAAGTTGTGGGTATTACTGGTCATGACCATTTGAACGGGGTTACTGTTAAGACCAAAGAAGGAGAAAAGCATGTGGCTTGTGATCATTGGATGCCGTTGTTCGGTCTTTCGCCAAAGCTTGGACCAATTTCTGACTGGGGACTGAATGTGACTAAAAACGCAATTGAAGTAGACACCTTTGATTACAGCACAAACATACCTGGTATTTATGCCATTGGCGATGTCAATACCTATCCTGGGAAATTGAAACTCATTCTTTGTGGTTTCCACGAAGCAACTTTGATGGTTCAATCTGCCTATAAGCGGATCAATCCAGATAAAAACTTGGTGTTAAAATATACCACTGTAAACGGAGTACAAGGCTTCTGATATGGGAATTATCAAATTGACCATAATTGATCGCGAAGGCATAGCTCATGAGTTGGAGGCTCCAACAGACATGGGGATGAATATGATGGAAGTGTGTAAGAGCTACGAACTACCTGTTGAAGGAACATGTGGTGGAATGGCTATGTGCGCTTCATGTCACATGTACGTTGAGTCTGATCATCAACTACATGCAGCTTCTGACGATGAGGAAGACATGTTAGATCAAGCCTTTCATGTTGAAAGCAATAGTAGATTAGGTTGTCAGCTGCATCTTTCTGATGAAATGGAAGGATTGGTGGTGCGCCTTGCTGAAGTTGGAGATTAAAGCTGGTTGTTCTTCAGGTGACCACTTTCGATGATTTTGTGCAGGTGAGGTAGTCTTTGCGCCTGCTTAACAAGGTCAATGTGTCCATGATGGTGACAGTCTGTCCCCATAAAAGTGACCAAATCATGGTCAATCAGGTATTCCGCCATTTTTTGAACTTCAGGAGAATAAGTTCCGGTCAAAGAATTGATGTTGACTTGAAGTAAGATATCTCTGTCAAACAAATCATGAAACTGATGCAATTCTTTGTGCCAATACCCGTAGCGTTCTGGGTGGGCAAGAATGGGCTGGTACCCTTTCATTTGAAGCTTAAAGAGGATGTTTTTGAGAATATCTGGCTCTGCCATGAAAGCCAGCTCAAATAGCACGTGTTTTTTACCGAAAGTAAGCACGTCATCTGCGTCAATTAAGGCATCGAAGTGTTCATCTAGATAGTATTCAGCGGCAGCTTCAAATTCAATGTTAATGCCTTCTTTTACAAGTGCTTCGCGCACGCGATCTCTTCCATGCAAAATAGTATCACTTGAGTTTCTGTAGTAATCGCTCATCACGTGAGGAGTGGTGATTACTTTCTGGTAGCCCATTGATTCAAACCTTTGCAACATCTCAATGGAGGTCCTTAAATCTGGAGATCCATCATCAATACCTGGGATGAGGTGTGAGTGCATGTCAACCTTGAGAACCGATAAATCTATGGGCTCTAAAATACGTTTCTTACTGAAAAGTCGTGAGATAACTGACATGCTACAAAGGTATCTAAACTACTAGCGATTGCCGTACATACTGTGGTAATAATTGACATAGCTACCTGATGTAACATCATCTAGCCACTGGGTGTTTTGAAGGTACCAATCAATGGTTATTGCTAGGCCTTCTTCAAAAGTAACACTTGGTGTCCAGCCAAGTTCACCTTCTAGTTTTGCAGGGTCAATAGCATACCGGAGGTCATGTCCAGCTCTGTCTTTAACGAATGTGATTAGCTTTTCAGCAGTGCCTTTCGGCCTGCCCATCTTTTGGTCTACCAATTGACACAGCAATCGAACAAGCGCGATATTGGTCATTTCGTTTTTGCCTCCGATGGCGTAAGTTTCTCCTATTCTTCCGTTGTGAAAAACAGTGTCAATGGCATCAGCATGGTCATTGACCCAAAGCCAATCGCGCACATTAATTCCTTCGCCATAAACGGGGAGGGGCTGCTCTTTTCTAATGTTTTGAATCATTAGAGGAATGAGTTTTTCTGGAAATTGATGACTTCCGTAATTGTTAGAGCAATTCGAGATCATGACCGGAATGCCATAGGTGTGGTGGTAGGACCTTACGAGGTGATCTGAGGAAGCCTTAGAAGCTGAGTAAGGACTTTTAGGGTCATACGCCGTCTCTTCTGTGAACATACCTTCGCTTCCCAGTGAGCCAAACACCTCGTCTGTGCTAACGTGGTAGAATAGACAATCACGGAAATTGTTTTCTGACCAGTTATCTTTGCAAGCGTTAAGCAGAACTGCTGTGCCTTTGATGTTCGTTTCAATAAAAGACAAGGGGTCTTCAATGGAGCGGTCTACGTGGCTTTCAGCAGCAAGATGAATGACGCTATCTGCTTTGTGATCAGCAAAAAGTTTCGCTACATCTTGCGCATCACAAATGTCTCCTTTTACAAAAGTGTAGTTCCCTAATTTAGATACATCTGTCAGGTTAGACAAGTTTCCTGCATAGGTCAGCTTGTCGAAATTAATGATGTGATAGCTGGGGTATTTACGAACGAGTAGACGGATGAGGTGGGACCCAATGAATCCTGCTCCTCCAGTTACTACAATCGTTCGTTTGTATTCCATTCTTTGATTAGCGCTTAGAGACTCCAGTAAACGAGGTCTTTGATCATGTGTCTGTAGGTTCCCTTCAGATCAACTAGCACACCTTGTTCATCATTCATGAGCGCCTTGAAGTCATCTTCTGTGTAGTTGTCATATTCTTGGTGGTTTACGGCAACAATAACAGCATCATAAGCTCCTTTCTTTGCTTCCTTTACCAAGTCTACATCGTATTCGTGTTTCACTTCAGCAGGGTCTGCCCAAGGATCAACAACATCTACGTTTACAGAGAACGAGTCCAATTCTCGAATAACGTCAATCACTTTTGAGTTACGGATGTCGCTCACGTTTTCTTTAAAGGTAGCTCCCATCACAAGAACGCGAGCGTCAAGGATGTTTTTTCCTTGTTCTAGAATACGTTTCACAGTTTGCTTACCAACGTAAGGTCCCATGCTGTCATTTACGTAACGACCACTATTAATCACACGCGCATGATAGCCTAGTTTTTTCGCTTTGTGAGTGAGGTAGTAGGGGTCAACACCAATGCAATGTCCGCCAACTAGTCCTGGAGTAAAATTCAAGAAGTTCCATTTCGTCCTTGCACATTCAAGAACATCATACGTATTGATTCCAACTCGGTTTAAGATGATTGAAAGTTCATTGATTAAAGAGATGTTGACATCACGCTGCGTATTTTCTATGACCTTAGAAGCCTCAGCTGTTTTGATGTTTGCTGCTCTGTGCACTCCAGCATCAATAACAATTTCATAGGTCTTTGCAATTTCATCAAGTGATTCAGCATCGTTTCCGGCCACAACTTTTACAATTGTGCGGATCGTATGCTCCTTATCTCCTGGATTAATGCGCTCAGGAGAATACCCTACTTTGAAGTCATCTCCCATTTTAAGCCCAGAAAGAGATTCAAGAACGGGAACACAATCATCTTCAGTACATCCCGGGTATACGGTAGATTCAAATACTACGTAATCTCCTTTTTTCAAGGCAATACCAACACCTCTGGATGCAGATAACACTGGGCCAAGATCAGGCTGGTTGCTATTATTTATTGGAGTAGGAACCGCTATGACAAAGAAGTTAGCCTTCTTCAAATCATCAGGGTCTGCAGTGAACTCAATGTCACAGCCGTCGAAGGCTGAAGCCTCAAGCTCATTAGAAGGATCGATCCCTTTCTTCATGAGCTCTACCCTTTCGGCGTTGATGTCGAAACCTAGAACTTTGATTTCACGAGCAAATTCAAGGGCGATAGGGAGTCCGACGTATCCGAGTCCTACTACAGCCATTGTTGCTTCTTTATTACGTAGCTTTTCGTAAATCATGATTTATTTGCTTGGTGCAAGTTTATGCACTTTTCCGTTTTCTAGTATATATATATCACCACTCTCTTCACAAATGGCATTTCCTGCGGTGTCAAACTCAAGTCTGTGGCCGAATTCACTCATCCAACCTAGTTGTTTGGCAGGGTTTCCAACCCAGAGGGAATAGGCAGGGACATCTTTAGTGACCACTGCTCCTGCTCCAATGAAGGCGAATTTACCAATATCGTTTCCGCACACGATGGTTGCATTTGCACCAATACTCGCGCCCTGTTTCACAACGGTTTTGGCATATTGCCCTCTTCTGTTCACCGCACTACGCGGATTAGTTACGTTCGTAAAAACACAGCTAGGACCTAAAAAGACATCATCTTCACAAGTCACACCTGTGTAGATTGAGACATTGTTTTGAACCTTCACATTGTCTCCGAGCACAACTTCGGGAGAAATTACAACGTTTTGACCAACGTTACACTCCTTTCCTAAAACGGCTTTGGACATGATGTGTGAAAAGTGCCAGATTTTGGTCCCTTCACCTATGGTGCATCCGTCATCAATTACAGCTGTTTCGTGCGCGAAGTAGGCCATTATTTCATGTATGAATCAAAGATTTTGTGATCTTTCTTGTGCAATTCATCTCCTGATAAAGACTTGAAATAGGCATAGGTTATTTTCAGTCCTTCAGCACGAGAAACTTTTGGTTCCCAATTTAGAATTGCGCGTGCTTTAGTAATGTCTGGCTGACGTTGTTTTGGATCATCAACAGGAAGGTCTTTGTAGATCACTTTTTGATCTGTACCTGTTAATTTGATAATTTCTTCTGCAAAGTCACTGATGCTGATTTCATCTGGATTCCCTATGTTCACTGGCTCAGCATGATCAGACATAAGGAGTCTGTGCAAACCTTCAACTAAATCTCCTACGTAGCAAAATGAGCGTGTTTGAGATCCATCGCCAAATATGGTTAGGTCTTCACCTCTCAATGCTTGTCCAATGAAAGCCGGTAAAACGCGCCCATCATTCAGCCTCATGCGGGGGCCATAAGTATTGAATATTCTTGCAATGCGTGTTTGAACACCATGGAACGTGTGGTAAGCCATTGTCATGGCTTCTTGGAAGCGTTTTGCTTCATCATAAACACCACGTGGACCAACAGGGTTTACATTGCCCCAATATTCTTCAGTTTGAGGATGAACAAGCGGGTCTCCGTAGATTTCCGAAGTTGATGCAATGAGCATTCTTGCTCCTTTCGCTTTAGCGAGGCCAAGACAGTTGTGTACTCCTAGAGATCCAACCTTTAAGGTTTGAATTGGAATTTTCAAGTAGTCTATTGGACTTGCCGGAGAGGCAAAATGCAAAATATAGTCTAGGTCACCTGGAATGTGAATGTGCTTCGAAACATCATGGTGGTTGAATTCGAAGTTTTCCTCAGGCATCAGGTGTTCAATGTTTTTGAGGTCACCAGTGATGAGGTTGTCCATGGCTATGACATGGCATCCTTCTTTGACAAAGCGATCACAAAGGTGTGACCCTAAAAATCCGGCGGCACCGGTAATGAGAACACGTTTCATGATTTTTCGTTTGAGCTTACTTCAACGGTGTTATTTATGACTTCACGCCCAATGCTCTTGTAATAAAATCCAAGTTCTTTCATTTTCCCAAGGTCGTAAAGGTTTCTGCCATCAAAAATAGCTTTATTGTTCAGGTTTTCTTCCAGAATTTTGAAGTCTGGTGTTCTGAAAACTTGCCATTCAGTGCTGATTAACAGTGCATCTGCATTTTCAGTAGCACCATAAGCGCTATCAGCAAACTGGATGCTATCTCCGAGCATTTTCTTCACATTGCCCATTGCTTCAGGGTCGAAAGCAACGATTTCAGCTCCTTCATTCAGTAATTTTTCAATCATGTACAAAGAAGGGGCTTCGCGAATATCGTCTGTTTCTGGTTTGAATGCCAATCCCCAGAGTGCAATTTTCACTCCTTTTAGATTCCCTCCAAAGTAGTCTTTGATTGGGTCGAAAAGCACAGTTTTCTGTTTGTTGTTGATGCGCATCACAGACTCAAGAATGGCGAAATTATAATCATTGTCTTCACCAGACCTTGCGAGTGCTTGAACGTCTTTAGGGAAGCAGCTACCACCGTATCCGATTCCAGGGAAGAGGAAGCGTTTTCCGATGCGGGTATCAGTTCCAATGCCAAGGCGGACCATATCTACATCTGCACCAACCTTCTCACAGAAGTTGGCAATTTCATTCATGAAAGTAATCTTCGTTGCAAGGAATGCGTTGGCTGCGTATTTTGTGAGTTCAGCAGATTTTTCATCCATAAATATCAAGGGATTTCCTTGTCTAACGAATGGCTTGTAAAGCTCTTCCATCACTTTCTGAGCGCGTTGTGAACTAAGTCCCACTACCACACGGTCTGGCTTCATGAAATCATCCACTGCGTATCCTTCACGCAAGAATTCCGGATTTGAAACCACATCAAACGGCACGTTGCATTTTTCTGCGATGGCCTTTCTTACCTTCTCAGCTGTTCCTACGGGCACTGTGCTTTTATCAATAACTACCTTGTACTCTTTGATGAGTGTTCCGAGTTGAGAAGCTACACCCAGTACATAAGAAAGATCCGCTGAGCCGTCTTCTCCTGGGGGCGTAGGTAGGGCAAGAAAGATGATTTCAGCATCATCCACTACTTCTTCAATATTCGTTGTGAAAGTTAATCTGCCAGCTTTAACGTTTCGTTCGAAAAGGATGTCCAAATGGGGCTCATAGATAGGCACTTCGCCGTTTCTCATGCGTTCCACTTTTTCTTTGTCGATGTCAACACAGACCACATTATTGCCTGTTTCAGCAAAACAAGTTCCTGTTACCAATCCGACGTATCCTGTTCCTATTACCGCTATATTCATGATGTTCGGTGTTGTTCAATGTATTCGATTACAGCTGACGTGATGCGCACAAGCTGTTCTTCTGATAGTTCAGTGTGCATTGGCAAGCTAATTACTTCAAGGCACAATTGCTCTGTCACCGGGAAGTCTCCTTTTTGATAGCCCAAGTCTTTGAACGCCACTTGAACGTGCAAAGGAATTGGGTAGTATATCATGGCAGGAATTCCTTGGCTCATGAGGTGATTTTGGAGCCCTGTTCTATCAATGTTTTTCGTTTTTAGCGTGTACTGATGAAACGTGTGTGTTGAGTTGCTGTCGCGAGCGGGTATTTGAAGTTCTGCAATATTTGCGAAAGCTTGGTCGTAAAAGTCAGCTGCGTTGATTCGCGCTTGACAGTATGAATCGAGGTGACGAAGTTTGATGCGCAGGATTGCAGCTTGTATGCTGTCAAGCCTAGAGTTCACACCCACGAAATCATGATGGTAGCGCACTTTCATTCCATGATTCGCTACTTGTCTTGCCTTTTCAGCAAGCTCATCATTGTTTGTGTAAAGCGCGCCTCCGTCTCCAAAACAACCTAAATTTTTTGACGGGAAAAAGCTTGTGCATCCAAAATCACCCATGGTTCCAGCTCTGTGCGTGTCACCAGTTCCCAATGTGTAATGCGAAGAAATAGCTTGAGCCGTATCTTCTATAACATAGAGGTTGTGTTCCTTCGCAATAGACATAATTGAGTCCATGTCTGCGCACTGACCGAACAGATGCACAGGAGCAATTACTTTGGTTTTTGAAGTGATGGCAGCTTTGACCGCCTCTGGATCCATGTTGAATGTATGTGGATCCACCTCTACAATTACAGGCTTTAGTCCAAGAAGTGCGATGACCTCTACCGTTGCGATAAAAGTGAAATTTGGAGTGATGACCTCATCTCCTGACTTTAAATCCAGGGCCATCATGGCAATTTGTAAAGCATCTGTTCCGTTAGCGCAAGGGATAACGTGTTTGATGTTCAAGTAAGTTTCCAGTTCAGACTGAAAAGATTTTACTTCCGGGCCGTTGATATAGGCTGTAGAACGAATCACGTCCAAAACTGCTTGGTCGATTTCCGTTTGTATGTGTTGGTATTGACTCTTTAGGTCAACCATTTGAATGTCACTCATAAATAACGATGGCTCAAAATCGATGCAAATATAAGCCATTTAGTGCACTTGCATCCTTTGTAGGGAGTAGGATTTGACCTAAATTTGAACTTGTTAATTCTTTCTATGAGAAACCTTTACATCTGCACTCTTTGCCCTACCGTGTTCATTTTGTTCGTGGCCACTGGGTTTTTTCTGATTTCAAATTCAGCTTCTGCACAGCGCAACGTTCGCGATTCTCTTATTTTCAGCCCTCATATCAGTTTCAACTATGGACTGCAACTTCCAGCAGCCGATATGGAACAGCGTTTCGGCGTGAATTCTGCGGTCGGATTGGCTTTTCATTTGAAAACTAAGAAAAACTGGATCTTTGGTGCTGAATGGAGCTATCTCTTCGGGAAACAAGTGAATGAAGAAGGATTAATGCAAAACCTGATCACTGATGGAGGATTTATTATAAATAATGAAGGCGGCTTGGCAAAAGTGCTCATTCTTGAAAGGGGGTCGATTACAACAGTGAACGTTGGGAAGATTTTCTCATTGAAAAATTCCAACCCGAATTCAGGAATCATGATCAAAGGCGGTGTAGGATTTATGCAGCATAAGATTCGACTTGAGACGCAAGAAGATCTTGTTACACAACTCGAAGGGGAATACATCAAAGGGTATGATCGACTGACCAATGGAATTGTCTTTAGCCAGTTTTTAGGCTACTTCTACATGAGTGATAACAAACTCGCGAATTTTTACGCGGGATTTGAATTTTATGAGGGATTCACAAGGGGACGAAGAGAGTTGAATTTTGACACTCAGGTTAAAGATGATGCTCTTAGAACAGATATCCTTTATGGCTTTAAAGTGGGGTGGGTAATTCACATGTACAAACGTACAGGAAGAGAATTTTACTACGACTGATGGGTTTTTTCTATCAGGTTGCGATTTTCTTTTATGGCTTGATCCTGCGTCTGGCATCTTTTTTCAATCCCAAAGCTAAGCTGTGGGTTTCAGGGCGAAAAGATTGGCGCATGCAATACGCTGAGAAGTTGCGTGGCATTGAACGCCCCATTTGGCTCCATAGTGCCTCGCTTGGCGAATTCGAACAAGGGAGACCTGTGCTTGAAGCATTGCGAAAACGGTTTCCTAAGGCCCCTATTGTTCTTACTTTTTTTTCCCCGTCCGGTTTTGAAATCCGAAAAGAGTGGGATGGAGCTGATGTGGTTTTATACCTGCCTTTAGATACCCAGAAAAATGCGGTTGATTTTATTAAGTTGCTCAATCCGCGAGTAGCGATTTTCGTCAAGTATGAATTCTGGATGAATCTACTCGGAGTTTTAAAAGGTAAAGCCATTCCAACAGTATTGGTGAGCGGGATCTTCCGTTCTTCGCATGTGTTTTTAAAGCCATATGGCGGATGGTTTCGATCAAAGATGCAGGCGTTTTCTCATGCCTTCATGCAAAATGAAGAGAGCTGTGTTTTGGCAAGTGAAATAGGAGTTTCTGCTGAGTTGAGCGGAGACACACGTTTTGACCGTGTGCTAGATATCGCTTCGCATTCCTTTTCGGTAGAAATAGTTAAAACCTTCAAGGGAGAATCAGTATGTATTGTTGCAGGCAGTAGTTGGGGGCCTGAAGAGAAAGCGTTGTTGTCATTTGCAAAAGAGAATCCATCTGTCAAAGTGGTCATTGTTCCTCATGAAATTGGTGAAGGGCATTTGCAGCAAATAGAAGCTTCTTATGGAAAGATGATTTCTCGATTTTCGGAGGTCAATAAGGGCAAGACTGAATCAAGTCAAGTTTTACTCGTTGATCAAATGGGGCTGTTAAGTCGCATTTTTCGCGAAGCAGACATTGCATTAATAGGAGGGGGCTTTGGTGCGGGAATTCACAATACATTGGAGGCTGCCGTATATGGCGTTCCGGTTGTTTTTGGTCCCAATTACAAGAAATTCATAGAAGCTAAAGGGCTTATCGCAAATGGGGGAGCCGTTTCCGTTCAAGAACCGCATAAGTTGATTAATGTGCTGGAAGCCCTTGTGAATGATGATGTTCAGCGGAAGGAGATGGGAGCAAAAGCAAAAGCATACGTTGCTGAGCGATCAGGAGCTACACTTCAAGTTGTTTCCTATTTAGTTGAAAACGAGCTAGTTTAACGTATTTAGAGAAAAAAACGCACCTCATTTTGGATACTTGCTTGACAGAATAAAAATATGTGTTAAATTTGCTCCCGCTCTTGAGCAGATTAATGCACCACGCGAGAATAGCTCAGTGGTAGAGCACAACCTTGCCAAGGTTGGGGTCGCGAGTTCGAATCTCGTTTCTCGCTCAAGATAAAAGCCACTCGAAAGAGTGGCTTTTTTGTTTCCAATATATTGATGTGAGGTCTTAGAGTTGGTCATGTCATGCGCCAAAGCGATGCATGACGAACTTGCTTTTGATCCTTTATTTTTTGGACTATTCCTTTCATGTTTTTTTTCGTCAAACTAACTGACCGTCCGTTTAGCTGAAAAAAGATAGACCTATAGTAATGCAGGAGAGAAATTGATGTGGGATACTTCAGCTCAAAAATAAGCGACAACAAAAAAGCCTTGCAGTCTAAACTACAAGGCTTTCTGTACCCGGAGCGGGGGTCGAACCCGCACGGCCATTACTGACCACAGGATTTTAAGTCCTGCGTGTCTACCAATTCCACCATCCGGGCGAAATATTGGGTTGAGCAAGGCGCAAAGATATTTAAGTTTATCTATTACTTCCAAGCATTGCAGAAAACAATGCGTAAGTGGCTGAAGATTATGTGTGTAGATTGATGAGTGAGTGCTATTTCTTGCTTGATTCTGCCATTGGGTTGAAGTCTAGACACGCTTCTAACCATTGATCAAGATCATCTTCGTTGTCTACTCCTTCAGCAGAAACAAAGACATAGCCTCTCATTCGTTTCCCCGAAAAGTCCATTGGCCGGCAACCTTCCAGCTCTTCCATGGCGCGTTCTGATTCTTCGCCAATGCGTCCCATGAACTCATCTCCTACAACCCCACAGCACATTTTATCATCTACCATGAAGCAGAGGCCTCCCATCATTTTCTGTTCTTTGGTAGGAACTTTTTGATCTGAGAAAAAGTGTCGTATGCGGTCTGCAAGAAATTCGTTGTAAGCCATGATTCCTTTTTGGTTAGAGATCAATTTACAACTTTAGGTTACTGAGGGAACAACAGATTTTTTCTTTTTGTTGAATCCGAATTTACCTCCAAAACAAAATACAGACTCCCAGTAGAAGAAGTTCTGACTCGCATGGTCTGCTTCAAATTGGGTTGTCCGAATGTCAGGCATTGAAATGTAGCCTCCTTTGGTTTCTACTTGTACAAAGAAAACTTGCCAGAAAGTGAGGTCTAATCCAGCCACCAAGCCACTTCCCCATCCTGCAAGATGAAATTCATCATGGCGTTCATTTGCAAGCAAAGTAGCATTGGTTTTAGGCATCATAAAACCCAGTCCGCCACCTGCAAATGCATTTACTGAAACTTTATTCAAATTTTTATAATTGTACAATTCAAAATGCCTTCTCAATTCTACATTTAGGTAGTTTAAGCCATCGGTGTGCTCGTAGCGGAGGAAATCTGGGGAAAGCAATAAGTGGTCTTCATTGTAATCTCCGTCATAGGCCGTGTTAGAATCTGAAATAGAGCCATCAATAACGGCCGTCTGGTTCTTGACCATCACGTACTTCATGTGGTCATCAGCTCCTGAGATGCTCCATTTTTCATTAAAATAGTAGCCCAGACGAAAATTCGTTTGCGGAATGGTAATGGTTCCAAGTTTAAAAAAAGGGGTTAAACCAAATTCACTTTGACGATCATTGGCACGCACTCCCAAAAGAGTAAAGTCGTAACCGTCCCCTGTGAAATGGATGTCTGAGTTAGAATACAATGCACGGTTCCAGCCCCAATAGGCGTAAAACCTTCCTTTATTGTTTTTTTTCGTCAATGGCGTTTGTGCACTCATGCTAACGCCAACAGTAAAAACAGCAATGATCAACAGTACTAATCTCATACTAACAGCTATGATTGCACAAAGATGGCAATTTGCATTTGTAGTGCGTCGTTGAATCTAAAAAAAAAGACGGGATCAATTGAAGATGTTCACCTGGTCAAAAGAATACCCAGCGAAGATTCCCAATCCGCCCTCTATATTTGAATAAATCTGAACAGGCTGTGCAAACGGATTTCCATTATTTTCATAGAAATTTTGCAAGGTGAGCTTGTAGAGGTAGTATTCTTCAGTGCAACTCACGTATTGTATGGCCGTTGGTGAGGAAGGATAAGATGCTGATAGTTCAAGCGATATACTTTCACCGCTGAAGGCATCATCTGTGAAGAAGGCATCTGTGAAGAAAAATTCTGTACCATCTTCCTCCCCGCCAAATGGGCTGCCCTGATCTGCCAACAGAGGTGAGTTGGTTGAAAAACCAGTGATTGAAGGATTGCCGTCAAAGTCATCAAGTATAACCAACAATAATTGGTAATAATTATCTTGATTTCCGTTATCAGAAAGGACCAATTCAAAAGAGAATTCTTGCTCAAACAATTCAGCAGCAGTAACCGAAGCAATTACAGGCTCAATAGGAATGGTTGTTTGTGCTTGAACGGGGTCTAATCCCGCAGCTATGGCCTCTACTCTGTACGTTGCCCCTGCTTCTGGAGTGTGTGCTAAAGAGAATTTACCATCTCCGTCGCTTGCCATGTTACCCAAATTATTGCCGTTCTTAAAGAGCGTAACTGTTGCGTTCGAGATAACTTGAATGGGTGCGCTGCTAATGACGCTTTGGCTTTGAGATAAATAGACAACCACACTTTCCATGTTTGGCCCAATGAAGCTATTGAGCACGAGCTTTTTTCCGTCATCATCAATGTCGAAGGGAATCTCTTTTTCGCAGGAGGTTAAACTCAAGCAGAAGATCAAGGTGAAAAGAAAATATTTCATGTCTTAAAATTTGAAAGAGTAAGTAAATGAAGGAAGAACTGGGAAAAGACTAATTTGAAAAAGACCTTGTTCGCCTGAATCATTTGAACCGAAGTACAAAAAGAACGGGTTTTGTCTATTGTACATATTATACAAACCGAAACTCCATGTGCGTTCACCAAACTTGGTTTCCTTGTGCAAGTTGATGCCTACATCAAGTCTATGATAAGCAGGCATTCTGAAATCATTTCGCTCTTCAAAATAGTCAGCTTGAGGAGCGAAAAACAACTCATTGCTTCCGGAGACACTTGGGTTAGTAGTCAAGGTATTAAAGCTAGTTGTTCCAAGTGTAACTGCATTTCCAGATCCGTATACCCAAACAAACCCCATATCAACGTTCTCATTAATTTTGTACGACAAAGCAAGGCCAACATCATGCCTTCTGTCAAAACGATATGGGAATGGTTCCCCGAAGTTCAAATTTTCAAATTCTCTATTTGTCCAACTTAAGGTATAGCCAACCCAGCCTGTTATTTTTCCAGATTTCTTTTCCAGCAGCAATTCTAATCCGTACGCATTTCCTTTTCCAACTTCTACGAGGTTCTCCCAGTTTTCTCCACTTCCTTGAAACGAGGCTCCGTCTTTGTATTCAATTAAATTGGTCATCCATTTGTAATAGATCTCAGTAGAGAATTGAAAATTATTCTTCAGGCTTGTGGCCATTCCTAAGGCTATTTGATCACTTCCTTGGGGGCGAACATTGTCTGTTGCTGGGAGCCATAAATCTGTAGGTAGCCCAATTGAGACGTTTGTGAGGAGGTGAATGAACTGTGTCATTCTAGCATAAGACGCTTTGATAGATATTTTTTCGTTGAGTAAATACCTTCCGCTCAACCTTGGTTGAAGAGACGCATAGAGTTTTTCGTTCACCAAAAATGCCCCAAAATGAAGGCCTGCATTGATCTTTAGTTTCTCATTGATTTTCCAATCATTTTCTACATAAGCTTGGAATTCATGCGCAAATACGAGACTAGAACCGAAAGAAGTGTCAATGCTTGCCTCATTGTTTTCGATTTCAAAGACGTTCACACCTGGAGTGAATTTGTGGTGCGTGTACCCACCTCCCATTTTCCAATATTGACTTGGAGAGGGAATGAAGTCCAAGTCCCACTTAATCCCAAAATCTTGTATCCCAGAATCATAGCGCAGTTCTGTTCGTTCTGTGCTCTCCTCTGTTGTTCTTGTGAATTCGTTGCCTACTAAAAAACCGTAGTTGCTGAATGTACCTGTAACGTTGCTAAAGGTTCGTGAATTGTGAATGTGGTTCCAGCGTAAGGCTACAATCTGATTGCCCCAAGCTAGCTCAGCATCGTTGGATTCTTCAACATCGTTAACACTAGTGTCATCAAAACCAAAATAGGCTCTGTCTTTCCCCAGATAAGTGCTTAAGAAAAGTCGGTTATCTGCATTGATTACGTGGTTGAGCTTTGCATTCACGTCGTAAAAGTAATAGCCTCCACTTTCTCCGCTGCCTGCCGCTGCAATAAAAGGTCTTGCCAGTATGTCAATGTACGTTCTTCGCGCACTTACAAGAAATGAAGTTTTATCTTTCTTGATTGGGCCTTGCAAAGTGAGCTTTGAAGCTATAATCCCAATAGAACCTTCGCCGTGGAACTCTTTCATGTTCCCTTCCTTCATGCGGATGTCTATAACAGAACTTGTTCTTCCGCCATAGCGCGCAGGGAAGCCTCCTTTGATGATTTCTACATTTCGAATGGCGTCTGAATTGAAGACTGAAAAGAAACCGAAAAGGTGAGAGGCATTGTAAACAGGAACGCCATCAAGCAAGATGAGGTTCTGGTCAGGTCCGCCACCCCGAACGTATAGTCCGCTGGCTCCTTCTGTTCCTGACTGAACACCGGGCAAGAGTTGAATGGTTTTCATGATGTCCCTTTCGCCCAAAAGAACAGGGAGTTGCTCTACCTTAAGCATGTCTAAATCCATGGTGCTCATCTGAGACTGCTCTTGAATCTGCTCTCCTTGTTCAGATGAAATAATGGCCTCATCAAGTAAGGTGCCTGGTGACAAGGCCACATTGAGGCGAAGGTTGCTTGAAAGTAAAAGCTTCTTCCTCTCAGTCTGGTACCCAACATAACTGAAAATGAGCTCTACGGAATCTGCATTTATTGTAAGGCTGTAAAAGCCGTAAATGTTGGAGCCAGCCCCAACCGCTTGTTTCGTGTCAAACACAGTTGCTCCAATAAGCTCTTCCCCCGTTTTAGCATCTGTAAGTGTTCCGCTAATGGTGACTTTGGAAGACTGCCCGAAAGCAAATAAGCCCCAGAAGACAAAGAATAAAGAAAAAAGGTGTTTCATGAATTTTATTGAACGGTAACTTTAGAACTGCAAAGAAGGAAGTTTCGTACTTCTGAAACGAAGATAGAAAGGATAACTTCACTGTCAACATTGGATTTGTGAACGTCTGGTTTTAGCTTGTAGATGTAAGTTTGGGGTGTCAGAAGCTGAAGTGTCAACCTGTTCATCAAGTGCTCTTATCTATAAATAGCACAGCCCAATTGACGGTGGCATAGTTACTTTATTTTCAATGTCTGAAAACACAAAACATGGCGTACTCAAGGATTCTTGAATGCGTGCAGATTTGACGAGCGCATTTAAAATCAGGGTAGAAATCTTGTGTTCTTTCAGTTTTTAGCGAAGCCCAGCAATCGCTTCATCTGTGACTGTTTTTAACTGATGGAAGTGCAATTCAAAGCTGGGAGAGAGCTGTTTCAACTTGAAAAATGTTAGTTCACTAGCGAATGTCTCATGCGCAGGAAGGCGTTCAATGAGGCGTTCAAAAATTTTCACCGTCTTGGTTCCGTCTTCGGTCTAAGGTTTATTCAAATTTGTAAATCCTTCCTTAATTTTGTCAAACCTTTGTCTGAAAAACGATTCAAAATGGTCTTTTAAGTTACTAATGACTAGGGAAAGCGTTAAGGATAGTGAATATTGAGTGTGAAATTTGAAATTTCGTTGCTGAATAGCGACTTTTGATAAAAATTCTTTTTAATCCATGGGCCTTCTTCGTTTTTTAGCTGTTGCAGCAATTGTCTACTATGTAGTTAGGCTGTTTAATCGCGTTCGCAAAAAAGATCGTTTTGAAGCTTATGAAGCCGGAAGGCAAGCAAACACTAAGCAAGAAGGGGCGGACGCTAAATCTTCGAAGAAGAAAAAAGCGAGCGATGACGACCTTGGGGATTATGTAGAATTTGAAGAGGTTAAAGACTGATTCACCTTTCTTTTCGGAGTAGCATATATTCCTATTATCTTGCCCGCTCAACGTAGTAATATGAAAGATTTCTTGCTCAAGGCTTTGCCGCATGCTGTGGCTGTAATCCTATTTGTTGTGCTTTCCAGTGCCTTTTTCTCTCCCGCTTACAATGGGTATGAATTGAGGCAAGGAGATATTGACCAGTTTCTGGGCATGTCAAAAGAGCTGAGAGACCTCAGAGAATTTTATGATGAAGATGCCCTGTGGACGAACACCATGTTTGGTGGAATGCCCGCTTACCAAATCTCGCTGCAACAAACGGCCAATGTGCCGAGCATGATTTTTCGCATGGTTCGAACTGCTTTTCCTGGTCCCGTTGGAACGCTGTTTATTGCCATGTTGAGTTTTTACATTCTCGGCTTGTGCATGCGAATAAACCCCTGGCTCTCTATGTTAGGAGGAATTGCATTCGGGTTTGCGAGCATCAATATCTTGTACCTCGGAGCAGGACACGCCTCCAAAGTAAACGCCATTGCCCTAATGCCAGGTGTCTTGGGCGGTGTTATCTACACTTTTCGAAGGAAGCTTTTGGCCGGTGCCGCGCTTACCGTGCTCTTTCTCAGTATGCAGATTGCGGCCGGACACCCTCAAATGACTTATTATTTGGCCTTTTTGATCGGGTTTGTAGTCGTCGGAGAAATAATCCGTTTAGGATTGAATGGTGAATGGTCTAAGGGAATTAAAATAGGAGCTGTTCTGGCTGTTGCGGCGGTTATAGCCGTGCTTCCCAATTTAACTAGTTTGCTCTCAACATTTGAGTACAGCAAGTATTCTACGCGCGGTGAAACAGAACTCTCTATTCGCCCTGAAGGACAAGAATTCAGAGATGCACCTGCAGAAGGATTGGATCGTGATTACATCCTTCAATACAGCATGTCAAGGGGTGAGTTTTGGTCACTGATGGTTCCGAATGTGAAAGGCGGTTCTGGAGGGGCAATAGGAAGTAATAAGGAGGTCATGTCTAAGGTTGACCGCAACTACAGAGAGCAAGTAGGGCAGTCAAACCACTATTGGGGTGAACAGTATTTTTCTGGAGGAGCCTTTTATTTTGGAGCCATTATTATGGCCCTATTTCTAATTGGGTTTTTTGTTGTGAAAGACCGCATAAAGTGGGCTTTACTTGCCGTTTCATTGCTCGCCATCGCCTTGTCATGGAAAGACGCCAGTTTCATCACTGACTTCTTCTTGAACGTCGTTCCTGGCTTTGCGAAGTTCAGAGACACGAAGATGATGTTAGTGGTAATCCAAGTTGCTGCTCCCCTGATGGCGCTGCTCACAATTCAAGAAATTTGGAACGGGATAGAAGTTGAACGTAAAAAGTGGTTGTACGCTGGAATGGGTTCAGTGGTATTGCTGTTTGTTGTTTTTCTGGCTGCGCCGAATGCCATGTTTGATTTCGTTTCTCCAGATGAGAAAGCACGTTTTAGTGAATTCGCTGATTCAGCAGAAAGTGCGGAGCAAGCCACTTTTATAAAAGGGTTCGTTGAAGAATTGAAACAAGCTAGAATGTCTATCTTCAAAGCAGATGCCATGAGGAGTTTTCTGTTTGCAATCCTTGCCATTGCGCTGCTGTTCGCCCTGTTTTTGAAGAAGGTGAAGGGCGAAGTGGTCGTTGGTTTCTTAGCCGTGCTTGTGCTGGTTGATTTATGGGGTATTGATCGCCGTTACATGGACAATGAAAAACAAGGACGCGAATATGTGCATTGGCGAAAAGAGGTAGATAAAATGTACCCTCACAACGCCAATCCGGCTGATTTAGCCATTCTCCAAACCGAAATGCAACTGAACCCTGAGCTTCCAAAAAAAATGCAGGAGAAGGTTCAAATGAAACAAGGTGAGGTTAGAAGAAAATTAGAGAAGGACTACGAAAAAGTTCGTCTTTCAGTGCAGTTTGGTGTGTTAGACCTCAATACAAACTACCGTGTACTGAATACTCAAAATCCATTTAATGACGCCCGAACCAGCTACTTTCACAAATCACTAGGAGGTTATCATGGAGCGAAACTAAGGCGTTATCAAGAACTCATTGAATTTCACCTTTCACCAGAATTACAGCGCTTTAAGTCCACAGCCAACACGCTAGGGCCTGCCGTGCTTGAAGGCATGGAGTTCGCAAACATGTTGAATGCGAAGTACTTGATACTGGACCCTTCGGCGCAGCCATTGCCTAATCCGTATGCAAACGGAAATGCTTGGTTTGTAGAAGACATTGAGCTGGTGGCAACTGCAGATGATGAGATGGATGAGCTGTACACGTTTCAGTCAAAACGTACCGCCATTATTCACGATGAGTATGAGGCGGTTGTGCCTGATGCCATTGTGCCTGATTCTACAGCCGTCATTTCTATGGTTTCTTATGCGCCAGATCACATTGAATACGAAGCCAATTGTTCGAAAGAGCAGTTTGCAGTGTTTTCTGAAATCTGGTATCCAGCAGGATGGAAATGCTACTTAGACGGAGAAGAAGTTGATTATGCGCGGGTAGATTATGTACTTAGAGGAGTTACGGTGCCCGCAGGCGCTCACAAAATTGAATTCGTGTTTCTCCCTGCAACCCACGCCACAGGCCAAATGTTATCAGGAATTGGCTCTGCGCTCGTTTTACTGGTCATTGGAGGGGCGCTCTTCATGACCTGGAGATCTAGGGAGCAAGAACTCGCGGCTTAAGTAGTGGAACTGGCTCTTCATATTCTTTTCACATTGGCTGCAGCCGTGCTTTGTTTAGCCGTGCTCAAGAAATGGCGTTTCGTTCGTTCTAGTGGGATTAGGTTCAAGACGGTCAAGTGGGTTTTTGGGTTGAAAATAGTTGCAGGAATGGTTCTCTGGGCTATCTACACCTATCATTACAGTTACCGCAATACTAGCGATGCATTTCGCTATTTTGATGATGCCTTGGTGCTTTATCAAACCTTGAAGACAGAACCTCAGATCTATTTCCGCTTTTTATTCGGAGTAAATCTTCAGGAGGCTGATTTGGTTCCAACTTTCGAAAAGCTGAGAGGCTGGTCTTCTTCATATTCCTACGGCATTGCCAATGACAATCCTACCATTATCCGCCTGAACATGGTCATAGCCCTTTTTTCACAAGGGTTTTATCATGTGCATACCGTGGTGTTCTGTTTTTTAAGCACCATCGGTTTGATCGCTTTTATTCGAGGGTGCTATGCCATTGGCCAAATCTTGGTCCATAAAACGGTTGCTTTCATCTCTGTAGCTTTGCTGCCAACCATCTGGTTTTGGGGCTCGGGCGTGCTGAAAGAAGCACCTTTGATTGCAGGAATAGGTGCGCTCCTCTGGTCCTATTCTCAAGTGATTCAGAGAAAATGGAAGTTTCTTTTCGGAATGGCTTTAGCTCTTTTTGTGCTTGCTTTTTTGAAGCCTTATGTACTTGTTGCCATGCTGCCAGCGTTAATTGCCTTGTCTTTGAGCAGATTTATAAAGGTTAAACCTTATGTGCGTTATTTAGGTGTTTTGATTTTGAGCTATACCGCAGCCGTGAATGCAGGAGCCTTTTATGAGCCGGGTAATTTCCTCTACATCCTCCAAAAGAAGCAAACTGATTTTTACAATGTTGCAGCGCTAAATGAGGCCGGCAGTACAATTGCTATTTCACCTGTTGATCAATCGCCTGTGGGGTTTTTAACTCAAATTCCAGAGCGAATCACAACGGCCTTTATGCGTCCATTCCCGTGGGAAGTGAACGGCCTATTTTACGCGCCTCCAATGCTCGAATCAGTCTTTTTACTGTTCCTTATGCTGCTCGTAGGCTTTAAGTTTAGATCGAAAGGTAGGGAGTTGATGGCCAATGAGCTCTTTTGCTTCGCCTTGTCTTTTGTGGTCGTGCTAGGTGTAATCATAGGGAGTGCGGTTCCCGTTTTAGGGGCAGTTGTTCGCTACCGCTTGCCAGGATTAATGTTCGCGTCTATGCTTATTCCATTGGTGCTCTATCTTTATCCGAACTTTAACCGGAGGGTTGCGAACTTATTTTAACACGAACCTCAACATTTAGCCTAACGAACAGGTTACCTTTGCCCGATGCACTGCCGAAACTTCAAAGAATTTAAAGGAGGCCTTTCTCAACCAAAAGCCGAAAAAGCCATGCACTTTGATGTTTCACAGTTTCAAGTCTTGATCCATGATGAAATAGATGATGTGCTTGCCGAAGCATGGAACCCATTAGTCGTAAATAAGAGTGTTTTTCTTCTCACCCACTATTTTGATGCGTTGCGAATTCTTGATGAGAATCTAAGCTACAGATTTGCTTGTTTTCTGAAAGACTCAAAACTGGTTGGAGTGGCCGCTTTTCAAATCACCATGGCCGAAAGCGATAACCTCAACGCGAACTTTGATAAAAGTGGCAGGTGGGTAAGATCAGTATCAAAGAAACTCCTCGGGAATAGAAAGATGCGTTTCCGTGTTCTTGTACTTGGGAATAGTTTTGCCACAGGGGAGCACGGATTTGTTTTTAATGACCAAATCGAACCGTATACTCAAGGAGCCTTGTTGCTGAAGGCAATTGATGAAATTGAAGCTGATTGTAAAGAAAAAGGCAACCGAATTTCAGCAACAGTTGTCAAAGACTTTTACCCGAAATCATTTGGCATCTCAGAGCACTTTAACGAAGAAGGTTACGCTGAGTTTTTTGTAGACCCGAACATGGTGATGTCACTAAAGCCGGAGTGGAAAACCTTTGATGATTATTTGGCCTCGCTCACAACAAAATATAGAACGAAAGCCAAAGCAGCATTCAAAAAGTCTGCAAATATTGTGCTTAAGGATTTTGATATTGAAGACCTTATTGCTCATCGCGAAGAGTTATTTTCATTGTATGAAAAGGTGTATGACAGAGCTGATTTTCGACTCGGAAAACTCAATGCTGAAGTATTCAGTAGAATGAAAGAAAACTTGGGTGAAGCTTTTACGTTGAAAGGTTATTTTCTGGAGGGTAAATTAGTAGGCTTTCAAAGCGCTTTTAAATACGAGAACTGGATTGATACCCATTTTGTTGGTATTGATTACAACCTAAACCATGAGTACTCAATCTACTCACGGATGCTCTATGAGTATATTATGATGGGCATTGAAAGTGGAGTGAAACAGATTTCATTTGGACGAACAGCCAGTGAGATTAAATCTTCAGTTGGGGCTTATCCGATTGATGTTAAATGCTACATTCGTCATCGTACGAAGACGTCCAATGCCCTACTAAAATTATTGTTCAGCTACATTAGACCAAGCCAGTTCTCTCAGCGAATGCCTTTCAAACAAGATGTTCTCAAAAGCATTGATGACTATCAAATGCATTAGGTCTGCAAAGGCTTCGGCCTCTAATTAAATTTCTCATCATGACAATAGCGTATACCAACGGGGAAGTAACCATTGTTTGGAAGCCTGAGATTTGCATTCATTCTGAAAAATGCTGCAGTGGCTTGTCTTTTGTTTTCGCCCCAAAATCAAAACCATGGATCAATGATGAAGGCGCTCCAACTGATGAAATTAGTTCCCAAGTGAGCCAATGCCATTCAAATTCAACTGCTTCTGATGCCCTTCAAATTCAACTTGTACAGTATGGCGTGGGAATAGTGATGGCCCCCTGTGAAATTGCTCTGAACAATGGGACCACAGCAACAGTTGAAAGTTTCACGGCGCTCTACAGATCTGGCGCTTCAATTAACAAACCATTTTGCGATGGGTCACACACTAAAATAGGGTTCGAAGCGGAATGACAAAAAGCGAACGGCTGATCATATTTATTCTTGCTGCTGCGCAATTCACCCACATCGTTGATTTTATGATCATGATGCCAATGGGTGACATCCTTCAGAAGGAACTTCTTATTACACCATTTCAATTTTCAATGCTTGTTGCCGCCTACCCGTTAGCTGCATTTTTGAGCAGTCTTTTTGGGGTCTTCTTTCTTGATAAATTTGACCGTAAGAAAGCCCTGACTGTGGCTTACATAGGGTTCGTTATAGGTACATTCTCAAGCGCAGTTGTGCCCAATACTTCTGATCCTGATTTGAATTATGCCCTCTTCATTGGAACACGACTTTTAACGGGACTCTTCGGCGGAATTCTAGGAGCACTTGTGCTATCAATTGTAGGGGATGTTTTTCCTTTAGAACGAAGAGGGAAGGCCATGGGCATTGTGTCTATGTCTTTCGCACTGGCCGCGGTAATAGGAGTTCCCCTTGCTTTGGAATTAGTGAATAGATTTGATGGGAATTGGCACCTGCCGTTCTATTTAGTTGCCAGCTTGGGGACTTTTGTAGTCGCTTTGGTTATTTTCAAAGTGCCTTCTATGCGCCAGCATTTAGATGCGCAAACAGATAAACCTCACCCCTTTGAGACCATTCGGATGGCTGGGAAAAACATCAATCAACTCCAAGCTTTGCTGTTCACAGTGTTGCTTGTCTTAGGGCAGTTTACTGTGATTCCGTTCATTACCCCCTACATGATTAACAATGTTGGATTGACTCAGGATCAAATTCCGCTTATTTACCTAGTTGGCGGTGCTTGCACAGTAATTACCTCGCCTCTAATAGGGCGCTTAGTTGATCGTTTTGGACGAAAAAAGGTATTCTACGTTATGGCCAGTATTTCAATTATTCCATTGCTCTTAATTACTCACTTATGGCCCATTTCAATCTACTTGGTGTTAACTATTTCTGGCGTCTTCTTTATTTCTATTTCGGGACGAATGATTCCCGCAAATACCCTGCTCACCACTGTTGTGCGTCCTCAAAACCGAGGCGGATTCATGAGTTTGAAGAGTTCTGTTACATCTTTGGCCAGCGGTTCAGCATCACTGATTGCTGGGAGCATTGTAGTGCAGTCAGAAGGAGGTGGTCCTATAGAGAATTATAACATTGTGGGATATGTGGCTGTAGCGTTCACCATTATAGCACTTTTATTAGCTCGAAAATTGCGTGAAGTAACATTAGAATAACTCCTAGAAATCACCGTCATCCATTTCGCCGCCGCCGTTGTCGCCTGATGATCTTTTGCGTTTTCCTTTCGAAGGCTCCAGTTTCCCGAAGCGATAAGAAAATGTGAGTAGCAGGTTTCTAGATTCGCGCTTGCGCATACTTTCCTCCTCAAACCCCTCTCCATTGCTGTCAAATGAGAATTCGCGGGTATCAAAAATGTCCCGTAAATTTAAGGTTAATGACCCTTTGCTCTTCAAGATGGATTTTTTAAGCGCAATGTTCGAAAACAAGAACCCGTTGAAACTTCCTTGTGGGTATAATTCTGGAGCCCTATAGAAACCAGAGAGTTGAATGCTTAGTCCTTTTTTAAACGTCATTGTAGACATGATCTGCGCTGACCAACTGTACGCCTCATTGTTCAAATCACTTTCAAGGTTGGTTCCGTCATTTTTTGTGCGGTAACCATTGGCACTGGCGTTAATGCTCCACCATTTGTTGATGGGCGTGTTGATCACAAGTTCAATTCCGTAGTTCTGAGCTCCAGCAAAATTCTCATAGGTAGTGGTACTGACTCCCGATGTGTCAACTGTTTTGAATCTCCTGATAACATTGTTCACATCTCTCAAATAAGCACTAATCATATAGCTAGACCTTCCCTTCTGAATGCTATAGGCCAGTTCAAATGAATTGGTGTACTCAGGAAGGAGGAATGGATTGCCTTTTCGAAGACTCAATACATTCGAGTAATTCGGGAAAGGGTTCAGCTGCCGTGAACGCGGACGATTGATTCTTCTGCTATAGCTCAATCCTAGTTGCGTAGCTTCTGTTACATCATAAGATAAATGGGAGCTAGGGAATAAAGAGAAGTAGTCATTATTGAAAACTTCATTGGTTGTAATTAACGTACTTGTAGTTAAAACCTCCTCAGCCCTTAGCCCGAAAAGAAAGCTGAACCGATTGATTTTGCGACCATAAGTAGCATAGGCTCCGTGAATTTGCTCGTCGTAAACAAATGAGTTATTTCGATCTAACTGCGGTGCATAGTCGCCTGAGATTGAATCTTGAGCATACCCATAGAAATCATTCTGGAGCTCCTGAATGATCACTTTGTATCCAAGTTCTATTTTGCCATCACCATCATGAACTGGTCGAACATAATCTGTTTGTGCAGTAAGGGTGTTGCGGGTGCTATTGGAATTGTTGTATTCTTCTGGCGTGTCGAAATTTAAAACGTCGTTTCCGATGAGGTAATCAAGGTTGTCAAATGTGTTTAGTTGATCAGATTGAGCGTCAGAATAGCGGATGTCAGTGGTCCATGCATGTTGATCACCTTTGAACTGTTTCACGAGGCCCAAATTGAGGTCGTATCCTCTGTTGTTCCGTTCACTGTTCGAGTGTCGATTAAAGTTGCTTAAAACGAATCCAGAAGCATATTCCTGGAGGTTTTGAACGCTGTCTTGGCTCCCTGTTTCACCTAAATTCAATGTGCCAGACGCGCTGAGTGTCAAAGTGGGGTTCAGGTAAAGGTCAACTCCAGACATGATGGTGTGATTCTCACCAATTCTTGCTCCGTCAGCATTCTGAATTAAGAAAAGATTTCTTTCATCATCTCCAAAAGTTGTACGATTTGTTTCGGAACGAGAGAAGAGATCAGAATAGCGGTAAGAGTAATTTGTGAAAACATTCACCTTGTTGTTTCTGTAATTCAAACCCAGAGATCCATTGTATTGATCTCCTGTTCCCGCCGTTAAGGAAACATTGCCATTAAACCCAGCTAGCTTATTCTTTTTTAGTACGACGTTGATAATTCCTGACATTCCATCTGGGTCATATTTTGCTGAAGGATTCGTGATTATTTCTATGCGCTCTATGCTGCTGGCCGGAATCTGCTCCATGATTGCCTGGCGCGAAGTACCTGTTAAAGCAGAAGGCTTTCCGTCTATCAAGATGGTCACGTTTTGCGAACCTCGAAGGCTTATGTTTCCGTCTATGTCTACCTGAACAGAAGGGAGTGTTTCAATAATGTCTGTTGCTGAACCGCCGGTAGTCCCCCAGCTTTCTTCCACGTTAAAAACACGTTTGTCCATCTTCATCTCCATGTAAGGCGCATCTGCGGTTACCTCGGCAGCCTCAAGATCATTCACAAGTGGAGCCAGCATTATTTCCCCTAAGTCACGCGTGGTGCTTTCTTTTGGGGTTAACCGAATCGAACCAATGGTTTTGATTTCATACCCAATAAAAGTCACCTTCACATTGTACATCCCCAGAGGGATTTCCGTAATGAGAAACGATCCTTTTTTGTCAGTTATACTGCCTGTTACAATACTACTGTCACGCATAGAAACAAGCGTGATGGTGGCAAATTCAACCACTGATTCATCTCTTGCGTCAAGCACCGTTCCGCTGAGAACACCAATTTCGGGGCGCGGCCCATTCGGTCTTTGGGCGAAGGCTGATTGCCCAGAGAGAAGCACAAAAAAAGCAAGTATGCTAAGCGTTGAAAGTAGTCTATACATCTTTGTGAGACTTTGAAAATGCGTAAAGGTTTAATGCCTTGGAATAAAGATTTACAATTCGGTAGAAGAATCATACAGTTCGGTAGATCTGAATTCCGGTAATGAAAGCTTGATTCCATATTGCACTATCAAACAACCAAAACAACTACAATTATGAAAAAGTTAATCGCAATCTTATTGGTCTCTCTGCCTCTTTTTACATTGGCAAACTCATTCTCCTCAGAGATGTCAAAAGCAATGAGTAAATATGAGTCTGCTCAGTCAGTAAAAGAGTTCGTGATCGCTTCGAAATTGTTCGGGCAAATTTCACAAGCGCATACAGATCGGTGGGAGCCGGCTTACTATGAATCATTTTGTCTGGTAACAGCCGGGTTTGACGCCGTTGAGTTTGGTGAAAAAGAAGGTTATTTAAATAGGGCTGAGGTTCAAATTGACCTCATGCTGGAAAAGTGGGAAGGGAACGCTGAAATTTGGACACTCAAAGCCTTATATTTCAGTTCAACCTTGATGTTAGACATGCGAAGAGCAGCCTCAATTAGTCCACAAATAGCGGCATGCACCCAGCGAGCATTGGCCATTTCGCCTACCAACCCTCGCGCGGAGTATTTGAAAATCAGAAACAACATGGGCATCGCTCAATACATGGGAGGTGATTTAGCACCCATGTGCGCTGATGCAACTGAAGTGCTTTCAACCTTTGCAGAATTCAAAATACAAACAGAATGGAGTCCTACTTGGGGCGAAGACCTTTTAAAAAGTCTCACTGCAAGCTGTAAGTAATGCATTGTCAAATTCAAACACGAAATAAAATGGAGAATTCAGAGAAAAGGGCATGGGCAGAAAAGCGTGTTCAGGAAGAAAAAGGATTTTATAGTCACCTTACTACATATTGCTTGGTTATCCTTGGGCTGTTTATCTTGAACCAATTAACATCAAGCGAACAGTGGTGGTATTGGCCCGCGTTGGGGTGGGGAATCGGAATAGCAGCACATTTTTCTTCAACCTTCGGTTTTACCTTTATTTTTGGGGAAAAGTGGGAAAAGAAGCGCATTGAAAAATTAATGAAAGAAGATGAGAACTAAGGGAATCAGAAAGGGTTTTTATTATGTGATTGTAGCAGTAATCTCAATTATTGCAGGATACATTTTTTCATCAGGAGGAATTTTCGATTCACCACGGATGTTCTTTCTTCTGACGTCTTGGTCCATGGCGATCTTTTTCACCCAGTCAATCGGGAATGGATACCTCATTGAGAAATTAGATACTAGAATTTCATGGCTGACGCATCCATGGAGACGTCTCTTAATTGGTTTTTTAGTGTTAGTCCTTTTTTCTTTTACCGCATTTCAGATTGTTCAACTCTCGTTTGAATACCTCGTTTTTGGTTACAAGAAAGAAGATTTCTTTGCGAGCACTGAGTTCTGGAATCGCTTCTTTAGAACAGGAAGAATTGCAGTCATTATCTCAATCGTTATTTCAACAATCATGACGGCCATTGGTTTTTTCCGTGGCTGGCGGGAAGCAGCAGTAAACGAAGAACGACTCAAAAATGAAGTCGTTACCCATCAATATGCAACGCTTCGGAATCAAATGAATCCTCATTTTCTTTTCAATAGTTTGAATGTGCTTTCTGAATTGGTCTATGAAAACCAAGATCAAGCAGTGCGTTTCATTCGAAAACTAAGCGATGTTTATCGGTATGTGCTTGATAGTAGAGACAAGGAAGTGGTGCCGATTGATGAAGAGGTTGAATTTGTGAAAACCTTCGCGGCATTGCTCAAAGAGCGATTTAGTTCAAACTTCGAATTTGAGATTACAGAAATGGAGCCTCCCAAGGGAGAGTTGTTCATTGTGCCAATGGCCCTGCAGTTGCTCCTAGAAAATGCGGTTAAACACAATGTAGTGTCTTCGGCGCAGCCATTAAAGGTGAGTCTCATTTTTCTGGAAAACGCTGTGCGCATGGAGAATCAAATTCAATTGAAAAGGCAAGTAGAGCGTTCTACAAGTTTGGGGTTGACCTTCCTCAAAAACAGATACCAAGTGTTAAGTGATCAACAGGTGGTAGTGAAAGATGCTGATGGCTTTTTTAGTGTTGAAGTTCCTTTCATTCGCATTCAGAATACAGAGAAATGAGCAAGAGAATTATCATTATAGAAGATGAGCCAAGGGCTGTAAAACGACTGGAGCGATTGCTGACTTCCATTCGTCCAGAATGGAAGGTGGTGGCTTATGCAGACTCAGTTACGAGTGCTATTGATGTGCTTCGCCAGCATGCTGATGCAGACGCTGTTTTTGCTGATATTCAGCTTGCAGATGGATTGAGTTTTGAGGCGTTCGAGCAGGCTAAGACTAAGTTGCCTATTGTGTTCCTGACAGCTTATGACCACTACGCCATTCGCTGTTTCAATCATCTGAGCATAGATTATTTGCTCAAGCCCTCCAATGAAGAAGATCTGCTGAGCGCAGTTGTTAAGCTTGAAGAGCGCATGTTCAAGAGTCCTGATTTTGATTTAACAGGGTTGCTCGCGAAACTTCAATTTGACCAGAGGGCGTTCAAAGATCGCTTCCTTATTAAGGTTGGAGATAAGCTCAAGTTTTTCCCCATTGGTGATGTGCTTGGGTTTTATAGCGAAGATAAAATCACCTGTTTGTACACAAAAGATCACCGCAGTTATCCCATTGATCAATCTTTAGAGGCCTTGGAGCCTCAGCTGGATCCGAAACTTTTTTTTCGAATCAACCGGAAATTTATTATTTCAACTGCGGCCATTGGTGAAATTACATCATGGAGCAATAGCAGGCTGCGTCTGGAGATTCAAGGTTTAGAGGAGGAAATGATTGTGGTTGCTAGAGAGCGAACTGCCGCTTTCAAAGACTGGTTAGACAGTTAACGTTTCTCTGGCCAGTGGTTTGGAACAACAAACCCGCGGGAACCCTCTGAATAACCTACCTCGCTAGGGAGCAACTGTATCACGGTAATTGACCACTTGTATTTGGCAATGAGCTCATGACAGACGGACTTCATCTGGTAGCTTTCGTAAATTTCATTTGTGCCGAAACTCGTTTCGTAATTCGAGAGCCAATCAGATTTTGGAAGAACCATCCAAGTGCCATCTGAGCCAAAGAAGTGATCTAACTCAGCCAAGCGAACCCACCATCCGGTGCCATAATTTTTTGCGCTGAAAATCGGAGAATTTGGATGAAATAAATCTTGATAATGATGGAAAAACAACCCTTTCATGAACAGCACTGGCTTGGGTTTAACCAGTTTATTTTCATTCAAATAACGTTTGCCCGCAGGTGAGGAAGTAATGGCAAGTTGTTTATTTAACTTGTTCATTTTCAACGCTAGATTGTCATTTCCATTCGGTCCAATCCACTGGTCCCAAGCTTTGCTTTTAGTAGAGCTCAAATAGAATTTGCAAGCTACTTCCATGTGGGAAACTTCTCCAGAGGCCACGTCTTTGAAAATGAAATCGATTTCACCTACCGTTTCTTTTCCCTCTGAAAGTTGAACGTTATTTGCTAAGAGTTCAAAGTGTTCACTTTCGCGCAGCCAAAACTCAATAAGACGTTCAAATTTCTTACCTAGAGGGAGTCTGTAGTCACTCTTTAAAAAATCATCTAGCGCCTCAGGAGCCGCGTCTAATCCCCAAATCCACTCTTCATGGAGCTCGTAGTTTGCGGCGAACCAGTTTTCGTCTAGCGTTTTATAGGGTGACTTTGGATGAGACAACATCAATGGCACACTTCTCATGGCCCACGCCAAATTTGACACACTTTGATGCATAAAACGCCGTTCTTTCATTCTTCTTCAATGTAGTTGTTATCTTTGCCGAAATTTCAATTATGCGCATAATTGCCGAAATTCCTCATAAAGTGATGAAGATCACTATTTTTGCTTGGAATGAAAAGTACCACATCAAATACGAAGTGGGACAATTTGAGCAAACGTTTAAGGTTGGACAAACCGATGTGATGGGCGTTGACGATATTCGGAAAATGTTGACGCCTGATTTCGATGCAGAAGTATTAAAAAGATTTGTTGCAATGCGAAGCGATTTTACTGCCGCATGGAATAATCTTCAAAACGGATAAAATGATTCAGAAAATTGCGTTAGGAGTAGCTGTTGTAGCACTCGGATTGGGCATCTTTAACATGGTTTCTCCAAGAGAGGCTCATGAGGTGACAAATGAAACGGAGGGCCTTCAATCTGATGAGGTCACTTTAAATGATGAAAACCACATCCCTAGAATTGGTTTCGTAAGAGGTGATAGCTTGAACTTAAAATACAAATTCATCCTTGATAAGGAAGATGAGCTTATTAGCTATTCTCGCGTGAGTGAAAACAAACTTGGCCGTCAGTTAAAAGCAGCTGAGAAAGAATATACTGAGCTTGTGCAGTATGTGCAGAGCGGAAGTGCTACTGAGAGCGATATGGCCGTTGCAGAGCAAAGGTTGATGCAATTGGAACAAGAGCTTCAAAGCGCACAACAAAGAGAACAAGAGAATTTGGCAGGAAAGGAAGCCGCATTTCAACAAGAAATAGCCAATCGCTTGAGTGAGTTTTTAGAGCGCTACGCGAAAGAAAACGACGTTGACCTTATTTTGAATTGGGGTTTTTCACGTGAAGGCGTTCTCTATGGTCAAGCTCCTTTTGATATTACCAAAGGTGTGGTGAATCAACTTAATATGGAGTATGCATTAGAGATGGCAGCACAAACTGAAGAAAAATGACCATTGCGAACCAAAAAAAGGAAGAGAATATAGTAGAGTATATCATTTACCTCTGGCAAATGGAGGATTTGGTGCGCGCTGCAAAATTTGATTTAGCTGCCATTCGCGCATTTTTGGACTCGAGTGGGCAAGAGCTTGAGATGGAATCAGAGCTTTCCTGGTTTGCTGAATTAATTCAGCAGATGAAAACTCAGAAGGTTCAGCAAAAAGGACATGTTTCTGAGGTTGGTGAGTTGTTAATTGAGATGAGTTACCTTCACCATTCGCTCATTAGTATCACAAAAGATAAGATGTATATCGCTTCTTTTGACACGGCAGAGCCAAATCTAAGCGCCTTTCTTGAGCGTGCAGGCAACTCCGGGATGAATCCTGTGGAAGCGTCAATTACGGCCCTATACGGATTGTTAAACTTACGTCTCCAGAAAAAAGAAATCTCTCCAGATACATTGGGAGCGATGAAATCATTTCAGCACCTCATGGTCTTGCTTGCGAATCATTACCGAAAGATGAAATTGGGAGCAATGGATGTTTCCTTGAATTAAAGAGGAAGGTAAAGACTGTAAGACCAGGCGTTCAGTTCTGTTGCCGTAATAAAGGTAGATTTTTCCCATTGAAGAATCAATTCGTTAACGCCTGCAGGAATCGAATTCTCTTCGATTAGTTTTCCCTTCTCTAATTCCATTTTTCCTGCTGGAAAATGGTGATCAATCCGCATGATAATCCCGGTTGTGCTTAATACAGAGACATCTAATGAACGGTCGTGGGAAAACAGAGGCTGGTTAAAAGAAAGTAATTCTATTATTACACGCTCCAGTACAGAGGCATAAGCAGGGGAGAGTTGCACTTCAGGAATATTGACATTCGAGTTTATGGGACGGTCATTGATCCGCTTAGCAACACTCAATGCTGAAAGAACAACAGAGTCAATCTTTACATTTTCGGTGTAAATCTCACCGTCTCTTAGAATGTGATCAACAATAACACCTAACTTTTCTGAAGTTTGAGAAAGGTATTTGATGAGTAATTCCTGTTCTGGAGATTCAGTAAATTCAGATTTGAGAATCTGAGCTATTCCTTTAATTCTATTTACGGGGGCCTTTAAAGCATGGGTGACATTCTTAGCGGCTTTATTGTCATATAAGCTCAACGCAGAAATCAATTTGGCTCTATCCACATCTGCAATGCTCTCTATGTTTTCTGGTGTTTTGAAAGCAGTAGATCCAGCCACAGTGAGCGGGTTTGATTGGAGAATAATTCCTCTCGAAAGCATAAGAAGATTCTCTTTGAAGTCAGCAGGGTCGTTCGCTCCTATTACTTGGAAGAAGGAACCGGCATCTCCGTTGAGGCGGTGTATCCCTGTTGCTTGTCCGAACCAATGATCAAATTCTCTCACAGAAATAAACCCATCTTTCAATGCATGACCATGGTCACAAAGAAAAAGGAAGTGTCTAGTTGAAGGTTGATAAGTCCAGTTTATACGTTCTGGAAATGAAATAAGGTTCATTGTCTAGCTCTTACTAGTAAAACTATAGCCATTCTGTATCGAAAGCAAACTTAATTTTTAATCCTTAAGTTTAAGAGAGCAGAGATTGCCTGAGCATAAATTCATATTGTTCATTCTGCTCTGTCAATTCAGTAATCATTTGAGATTTTTGCGCGCCTTTCAAATAGCTTTGCATTGCCTCATCTGCAGCTTTTAAGAGCGCTTTTTTTGGCGTATTAATATGAGCCAAATGAATATTTGAAGAAGCGTTTACTAAAGTTGCGAGTTCTTCAACGGTGATGTCTGAATAGAAAAAGAGGTGAACTAATTCTGGATGAAGGCCAGACAACGCTGGCATAAACCCCGCAGGCGAGTCGAGAATGAATTTTTCATAACTAATGAAAAGAGAAATCTGCTCTTTTTCTGCTAAGCACCATGCCTCTTCTGCCGTTCTGTAAATGCGAACATCAAAAAGCTGTGGCTTTAAGATCTCATTGCTTATGCTTGATTTGTGAGGAGCCAGCACAATCAATCTGTTGTTTTCCATTGCCTTCATGTACCAGTCATACGCAGAGGAAAAAGATTGGTTTCAATAGGGTGAAAGGTTTTTATGATAAAGTGTAATAATGACACCAAATTTTACCTACTTTAGGCACGAACAACCTAAACCGTATCTCCAATGTTAAGTGAGCTGGTACCTTCAGATACAATTAAGCTAGTAGATGAAAATTGTTTTCCTGAGATATTTAGTTTGGTTAAGGAACAGGACGCTGCGCGTATAGGTCAGCTTATTGAATCTAGAAAACCGGTGATTCTTGATACAATTGAAGCACAGCTAGAAGAACTCTTCAAACTGAGACAACCATCTTCTGGTTGGAGCCAAAGTGAATTTCAACTGGCGGTTCGTGCAAGATTGGGTGAGCATCCTGAGGCCTACGGGATTTGGGTGTACTATTCATGGCGAAATGCGCTTGTTCATTTACTCAATGAAGAGGAGTTTCGTGAAGTGAGAACAAACCGAAACATGCTGAAGATTACCAAAGAGGAACAAGCGAAACTCGCAAAGGCTTCAATAGGAATCATAGGCATGTCTGTTGGCTCAGGTGTAACAATGGCACTTGCGATGGAATGCATTGGGGGTGAGCTAAGAATCGCTGATCTAGATCGGCTTGATTTATCGAATCTCAATCGACTGCGGTCGGGGGTGACGAATCTCAGTCTCTTGAAAACGACCATTGTGGCACGCGAAATTGCTGAAGTTGATCCCTTCATTCAAGTGACTATTTTTGACCAAGGGGTGACAGATGAAAATATTGATGACTTTTTATCAACCAATGGGAGCCAACTTGATGTCCTAGTGGAAGAATGCGATAACATCCGAATAAAGATTCTTGCAAGGTTGAAAGCTAGATCGTTAGGGATTCCTGTTGTGATGGAAACCTCTGATAGGGGTATGCTAGATGTTGAGCGATTTGATCTAGACGCAAGCATTGGAATCTTACACGGTCGATTTACTGATGATGAATGCCTACATTTGGTAGAGACGGGTGAATGGACACAGGAAACCATGATGAAACTTATGCGTGTTGATGAACTGTCTGATCGGATGAAGGTTTCTTTGAGTGAAATGGGAAAGACAATTAGTCGTTGGCCCCAGTTAGCCTCAGAAGTGACCATGGGAGCAGGAGTAGTAGCACAAGTGGTAAGAATGATCCTTCTGGGGAATGATAGAATTAGTGGTAGAAAATTTTTAGACGTAGATGAGTTCTTCATGGACTAGTAGTCAAATAAAAGCTGGACATTCAGCCAAGATTTCGAAAGTGCACATTCGTGCTTTTAGAGCTTGCGATGATGTAATCTCAAGTCAACGTTTCGTTGATGGGCACGTTGCTGTGCTTGCAAATCATGGGTTCAAAAAATTGGGTTCTTCGAATGATTACTGGTTGAATTCTAAAAACAATTACGTCATCTTGGTAACTTCACCAAGCGGACACAAAATTTATGGTGGCGCGAGGCTGGAAATAAGAGAGAGTGGCAGTAGATTACCGTTGGAAAAAGCCATTGATAAGTATGATTCCAGAGTGAACGTTATCGTTGATGGACTTGTGTCTGATGGATGCGCGGAAATATGTGCACTCTGGAATTCAATGGAGGTAGCAGGTTTTGGAATCGGAAGTAGACTTGTTATTCGGTCTGCAATAGCATTGTGCGAACAACTCAATATATCTCACCTTTTGGCTCTTTCGAGCCCTCCTATGAGGCGCTGGATGAAAGGGGTCGGGATCCCTACAATCACTGATATTGGTGACAATGGCGGCTTCCCTTATCCAAATGATAAACTCATAGCAACTGTTGGACACTATTCATCTCCAAAAGATTTACAAAATTTGGACCCCGTTTTTAGAACCGAAATCGATGATTTGCGTATGAATCCCAAGAAGGTGGGAGTTTCATCTGGACCGAAAGGTGAGATATCACTCCATTTTGACCTTCTTGTGAGCAAATGATAAAAACAAGCATCTTCATCTTCATAAAGACATTCGTTTTCCTATCACTTCTTGTTCTTTCCTCGAGTGATGCGTTGGCTGAAATGAATGAATACGATTTGTTTTTATTCTCTGACTCAACCAACTCATTAACGATTAATGAAGTAAGAAATCAACAATTTGTCTTCACAGAATCCAATGTGCCTAATCTTGGAGTAAGCAACTCAGCTCATTGGTTGAGGGTGAAGATTGGTCCAACTTCTTCGTCATCCGTTCTCGAAATTCAAAATCCAAACATTGACAGTCTGGAGTTTTATCAATTTGTTGGAGGTCGAATAATCGGAGAGGATGTTCAAGGAGAGGCATACCCCTTCTCCCAACGCAAAATAAAATCACCGAATTTCATCTTCCAACTTTTTCCTGCTCTTGAATCTGTGGTCTATTTAAGATTGTTCAGCGGAAAACAACTTATCGTTCCCATTGAAATTGGAGAAAAAGGAGATATAATTTCGATTCAAAATAACAAGAATATCTTCTTCGGAGTCTACACGGGGATTATTCTCGTGATGTTCCTCTACAACTTATTTCTTTGGTTTAGTGTACGTGATAACAATTACCTCTATTATGTGTTTTTTATCTTTTTTGTTGGACTAACTCAGCTTACATTAAATGGCTACGGGAATCAGTATTTTTGGCCTTCGAATACCTGGCTTGGCCTGAGATCAGCACATTTTGCTGGAGTGCTGTCAGGTGTGACAACCATTCTTTTCGCGCAAAATTATTTACATATTAAGCGCTATTTCCCCGCATTTACCGCGGTAATCAAGGTATCTTTGACTATCTATGCCTTAGCGTTTGTTTTGGCTACATTCGGGTTCTTCACCATTGCTTACAACCTTATTAATTTTTGTGCCCTAGCATCTTTATTGTTGGTTTATGCAGCCATTAAGATTTACCGACGTGGATTTGCGCCTGCCATGTTTTTCTTGATAGCCTTCCTCATTTTTCTTATTGGTGTGACCATATTTGTTTTGAGAGATGTTGGTGTTTTCCCGAACAATATCATCGCTCAATATGCTTTGCCCGTTGGTTCGGCATTGGAGGTCGTCTTGCTTTCTTTCGCATTGGCTGATCGAATTAATCAGCTGAAAAGAGAAAAAGAAAAAGAACAGCTTCAAAAACTGAAGGCTTTGAAAGAAAATGAGCGGATCATCACACAACAAAATGTGTTACTTGAAGCGAAGGTGCACGAAAGAACAGAGGCCCTCGAGACATCAAATACTGATCTAAATGTAACCCTAGATGAATTACGCTCTGCCCAGGCCCAATTAGTTGATGCTGAAAAAATGGCTTCGCTAGGTCAAATGACGGCCGGAATCGCACATGAATTGAATAATCCAATCAATTTCGTTTCATCGAATATTAAGCCATTAAAAAGGGACTTGGATGATCTATTGGCTATCCTTGCTTGTTACGAGTCTGCTGAGCCCGGGAGTGATCAGGCAACTGATAAAATCAACCAAGCAAGAGCCTTAAGTCAAGAACTTGAACTCGATTTTCTTAAGACGGAAATTGATCAATTGATGATGGGAATTGAAGAAGGAGCCCTGCGCACAGCTGAAATTGTGAAAGGACTCAGGATTTTTTCTCGTCTAGATGAAGATGCCTTGAAGAAAGCAGATATCAATGAATGTCTTAGGTCAACTTTGGTGATTCTCAAAACAACCATTAGAGGAGCAACAAATGTGAATGAAGAATTCGATATGAACCTGCCTGGAATACAATGTTACCCTGGGAAGTTGAATCAGGTTTTCATGAACATCATAGCAAATGCTGTGCATGCGACTGAAAATTCTGGCAAGCCACTAGAAGAACGATTGGTTGCAGTGAAGACATCTGAGATGGATGATAAAATTGAAGTACGCATTAAAGACAACGGAGTAGGAATGACTCCGGAAGTAAAATCTAAAATATTTGACCCCTTTTTTACCACGAAAGAAGTGGGTGAAGGAACTGGGTTAGGACTGAGCATTGTTCTTGGAATTGTCAATCACCACAATGGTAAAATAGTTGTGGAATCCGAGCCTAACTTGGGAACTGAATTTGTTATAACTTTACCTAAAGTGCCGTAATTCTCCCACCTCATGTCAAACGATAAGATTACTATCTTATACCTAGATGACGAAGAGCACAATCTCACGTCATTCAAAGCCGCTTATAGAAGAGATTATCAAATCTTTACTACTACTAGCGCGAACGAGGCTGTGCAGATTTTGTCAGAGAACACGATTCACGTTGTTATATCTGATCAAAAGATGCCCAACCTAAGTGGCGTTGAGTTTTTTGAACTGATTATTCCTGATTTTCCTGATCCAGTTCGGATGTTACTCACTGGTTATGCTGATATTGAGGCTGTTATAGACGCGATTAATAAGGGGCAAGTATTCCGTTATGTTGCTAAACCTTGGAATGAAACAGACTTGAAAATCACCATTGATAATGCCTATGAACTCTACAATAATCGGGTTCGACTTCGTGAGCAGAATGAAGAGATAAAAAAGGCTTACAATGAATTGGAAAAGTTTGTTTACAGCGCTAGCCATGATCTTAGAGCCCCATTAGTATCCATTCTGGGCGTACTTAAATTAGCGCGAATGGAAAACATTGAGGGGAACTCAGGCGAGTATTTCGGGATGATCGAAAGAACGGTGAACCAACTTGATGGCTTTGTTCAAAATATCATTAGCTACTACCAAAATCTCAAGAAAGGAGAAATCCTGACATCTATAAAATGCGCAAGTCTAATTGATGAGATTTTTGAGCATTTTAAATTCTATGAAGGAGCAGATAACGTGCAATTCATCAAAAATGTGAGCCAGGAGGGTGAAATCATGCTGGATGAAATGAGGCTGAAAATGATTTTGAATAACTTAATTTCGAACTCAGTCAAATATAGAGACCAGTCAAAAGATGAATCTTTGGTCCAAATCACAGTCAATGCATCAGAAAAGGAACTAGTATTGTCTGTTAAAGACAACGGATTAGGCATCACTAGAGAAGATCAAATTAAAGTGTTTGAGATGTTCTACCGCTCCTCTGAGCAAAGTCTTGGTTCTGGAATAGGACTGTTTATTGTAAAAGAAGCTGTTGAGAAAATGGGAGGGAAAATCTCCGTAACTTCTGAAATTGGAGAAGGCGCCTGTTTTGAAGTGGTATTACCCAATAGAATATGAACCAGAAAGAATTAAACATATTTTTGATTGATGACAATGACATTGATATTGTTGTAAATACTAAGTTGCTCAAGCTAGCGAACCTCACTTCACGGATTCGCTCATTTTCCAATGGAACGGATGCGTTGAATTACATCTCCTCTAATGTGGAAGAATTGAATCAATACCAAAATGTAATCCTACTTGATATCCAAATGCCGGTCTACAACGGGTTTGAAATCTTCGATAAGTTTATGGAGCTGTCTGTTGAAATCCGTCAGCAATGCAAAGTATTCATGCTATCATCGAGTATTGACAGGAACGACATAAAGAAGGCCGAGGAAAATGAAGAAATAATCAAAGTGCTTGAAAAACCGCTTGACGTATATCTCCTAAAACGTCTTGTAAGTGTATAATTAAAATGTCCACCCTCCAAAATAGAAAGTGGACATTTAAATCGCTTCTTTGAACTAACGCTTTGGAGCTATTCTCACTTGAAATAGCGAAAATCCTGACCCGATTTCAGAGATTTTAAGCTAGCTAGAATCAATCTAATTACATTCTCAACATCACTTCTGTGAACAGTCTCAACTGTAGTGTGCATGTACCTCAAAGGAAGTGAGATCAATGCACTGGCCACGCCTTTATTGCTGTAGGCAAAAGCGTCAGTATCTGTGCCGGTGCTTCGCGAAGCAGCAGCTCTTTGGAACGGAATTTTCTCTGCATTTGCAGCGTCAATCAAAACCTTGAGCAAATTGTTTTGAACTGCCGGGCCATAAGTTAAAACAGGTCCCTTACCACATGCTACATCTCCTTGAACAATCTTATTGATCATCGGCGTCTGGGTGTCATGTGTTACATCTGTAACAATAGCGACGTCTGGCTGAATGCGCTCAGCAATCATTTGTGCTCCGCGCAATCCAATCTCTTCTTGAACAGAATTGGTGATGTACAATCCGAATGGAAGCTCTACTTTTTCTTCCTTCAACAGGCGAGCTACTTCGGCAATCATGAAGCCACCCATGCGGTTGTCTAATGCGCGACCAACAAAATTGTCTTTGTTCAAAACCATGAACTCATCTTCAAAGGTCACAACGCAACCAACATGAACACCTAATCCTTCAACTTCAGCTTTTGTCTTGCAGCCACAGTCAAGAAAAATGTTCTTTAACGTAGGAGCTTCTTCCTTTCCTCCTGAACGCGTATGGATGGCCGGCCATCCAAAGACTGCTTTAACAAGCCCTTTGTCAGTGTGAATGTTGACTCTTTTTGAAGGAGCAATTTGATGGTCAGATCCGCCATTTCGGATGAGGTAAATAAATCCTTCTGCGGTGATGTAATGCACAAACCAAGCAATTTCGTCTGCGTGAGCCTCAATCACAACTTTGTATTTTGCCTCTGGATTGATGATAGCAACGGCTGTTCCATAAGTGTCTACCCAATAATCATCAACATAGGGTTTAATGTAGTCCAACCACATTTTTTGACCAGCGCTTTCAAACCCTGTAGGAGATGCGTTGTTCAAGTATTTTTCCAAAAAGTCCATTGACTTCTTAGTGATAATCTTTTTCTGCGCCATTGAATGGTTTTTTCACGAAGGTAAGAAGGAATAAAGTTCGTTTCAACCTCTTTAACCTTCCTTTCAATTTCCTTTTTTTACGTTTGAACACTTTATAGCAGTGAACCTTTTCTTCTTTGCTTAGTTTTGCTACCATGGATTCATTGTCGCAACTTGTATTGGGTGCTGCCACTGTTGAGGCAGTAATGGGGAAAAAAGTAGGGAACAGAGCTATATTGTGGGGAGCCATTGGTGGGACCATTCCAGATTTGGATGTAGCATTTGGTCCTTGGATGACTGATTTACAAAAAATAGACCTGCACAGAGGATTTTCGCATAGTCTTATCTTCTTTGTGCTATTAGCCCCAATCTTGGGATGGCTCATTGCTAAGATTTATAAAGGAAAATGGGGTACAACTAGGCAGTGGGCGTGGGCCATGTTTCTAGCCTTCTCTACTCATGCCATTCTTGATTGTTTTACCACATGGGGAACGCAGCTCTTTTGGCCTTTCCAACATAGAGTTGCCTGGCATACTGTATTTGTGGCTGATCCGCTGTACACAGTTCCTTTCTTAATCATTGTAATTGCTGTCATGTTTTTCAAACGAACGAATAATAAGAGGCAATTTTTGAATTGGTTTGGAATAGCAATTTCTACAGGGTACTTGGCACTCACATGCGTGCATAAATCAATTGTGAATGGTGCAGCCCAAACGGCTTTCGAAGCACAAGGAATAGATATAGAACACTATGAGACCAGACCAACTCCATTGAACAGCATTCTTTGGGGTATCACGGCTAAAAGTGGTGAGGGCTATTATTTTGCATACTATTCTATCTTGGATGACCTCCCAGCTGAGGAGATTAAGTTCGAATATGTTCAGCAAAATGATGAATTGCTGAATGATTTTCGACCAAATGATGATTTAGATCAAATGCTTTTCCTCACTCAAGGGTTTTATTCTGTTGAAAAGAAAGGTGATGACGTACTCCTGAAAGACTTACGATTCGGTGAGCCTGTTTCGCTCGATGGAGGAGAAGAAGGATTTGTTTTTGGCCATTATTTAGAACAGGATACAACAGGAAACATAACGTTCACAGCCATTCCTCCGCCAGATATTAGCGCAGATGAAGGAGAAAGAATGATCAGTATGATCTGGAATCGCATGAAAGGAATCTAACGAGAAAGCATCAAACTTCCATTGATGTTTCGTGTTGCTTCCTGATTGTAGCAATTTGAAATGATATCAATAACGTAGTAATATGTTCCATCAACAGCATCATCACCAGCTTCCGTTCTTCCATCCCAGAAACAACCACTAGGAGAAACAAGACTGCTCCAACGGTTGCACACACGCATGAAATCCTTTCATGTTCGTTTCCCTCTTTAGGGATGATGCAAACCAGGAGCTCTGGTTGATTTTCGTTCCCACGCCTAACCACTGTATTCGAATAGGGTTAGCAAGGTTCCCACGAAAATAGTTCAGCGCTTCGTCCACTAAAATGAATGTCCTTACTCCAGTTTCGCGCGTTCCAGCACATAAAAAAAGGAGACTCCGTTTGGGCCTCCTTTTTTCTCTAATAGAATGATTTTGAGTTAGAATGGATACTTATTCGCGTCTATCACCCTTGCGGCAACTGCTCTGCGAAGGCCCGTGATGTTCACAGGATCCATTTTTGTGAAGCGTTTAATGCCCATCAACATCATACGTTGTTCATCTCCTTCTGCGAAAGAAAGAAGTGCTTCACGACCTGCGCGTCCAATGTCTTCAGATGCCTCATACATAAAGGCTTGCATCATTTCGATGTGCGCTGAAGCAGCTTCCTCTCCTTTCATGCCCGCATATTTTTCAGCGCGAAGTAGAATTGATTCTGCTACATAGGTTAAAGTGATCATGTCTGCAATGCGCATTAATACTTCTTGTTCTTTTGAAAGCGTCATTGCTAATTTCTGTGCCGCAGCTCCAGCCACCATCAATACTGATTTCTTGAAATTTGTGATGTAACCATGGTATTGCTCAAAAATGTTTGCTGGGGCATCTCCAAAATCTGGGATCGACATCAGATCACCTGCAACTTTCATTGCAGGGCCCATTAAATCGAGCTCACCTTTCATGGCCTTTTTCAAAATCATATCAACCGTGAGCATACGGTTGATCTCATTCGTTCCTTCGAAAATACGGTTGATTCTAGCATCACGGTAAGCCCGTTCAACGCGTGTCTCAGCGCTGTAACCCATTCCTCCATGCACCTGAACACCTTCGTCAACTACATAATCTAACACCTCAGAACCAAATACTTTTAGCATCGCACATTCTGGTGCGAATGAAGCAATTCCTTTCAAAGTAGCTTCCCCTTTTTCCATGCCACCTTCTGCAAGGTGAGAAATGGCGTCATCAATGTTTTGTGTCGCTCTGTATAGAGCTGATTCCAAAGCGAAGACCTTAATAGTCTGCCTTGCGATTTTTTCGCGAATGGCCCCGTACTTTGAGATTGGACGTCCAAATTGGTTTCGTTCATTTGAAAACCTTACGGTGTCAGTGATCGTGGCCTTTGCACCTCCTAATACACCTCCAGCAAGCTTAATGCGACCAATGTTCAAAATGTTCACTGCAATCTTGAAGCCTTTCTGACGCTCGAACAATTGATTCTCAACTGGGATTTTAACATTGTTTAAAAATACCTGTCGTGTTGAAGACCCTTTGATTCCCATTTTCTTTTCCTCAGGGTTCAAAGTGATGCCTTCCATATCTTTCGTCAAGATGAATGCACTCAAGTTTTCGTCATCACCAATCTTAGCGAACACCGTGAAGACATCTGCAAAACCAGCATTCGTAATCCACATTTTTTGTCCGTTGAGCAGAAAGTGCTTTCCATCCTCAGTGAGTTCGGCTTTCGTCTTGGCGCTGTTTGCATCAGACCCAGAACTCGGTTCAGTCAAACAGTAACAAGCTTTCCATTCACCTGTTGCAAGTTTTGTTATGTACTCTTTCTTTTGTGCTTCATTTCCATAATATAGAATTGGTAGTGTTCCAATGCCCGTATGTGCTCCATAGGCCACTGAGAATGAATGCGCTTCTCCAAGTGCCTCAGTACAAAGCATTGATGTTTTGAAATCCATGCCCATTCCACCAAATTCCTCGGGAACTGAAATGCCTAACATCCCTAGCTCTCCTGCTTTGTCCATCAATGAAGGCATCAATCCTTCTTCCATGTTATCTATGCGCTCAAGATTGGGAGTGATTTCTTGATTCACAAAATCTAAGCAGGTTTGCTTCATCATCAATTGCTCTTCATTCCACTCCTCTGGAATAAAAATGTCTTTTGCTTTCACGTCGCGAATCAAAAATTCGCCACCAGTGATTGCTTTATCGTTTGTGTCTGACATGTCAGTGATTTTTCAGTGATTAATTAAAGAATTCGAAAATGCCCGCAGCTCCTTGTCCAGAACCTACACACATCGTAACCATGCCGTATTTTCCTTTTCTTCTGCGGATTTCATTCATGACCTGAACGGTTAATTTGGCTCCTGTGCATCCAAGTGGGTGGCCAAGGGCAATGGCCCCGCCGTTGACATTCACGATGTCTGGATTCAAGCCCAATTCACGTACTACTGCTACTGACTGTGAAGCGAAAGCTTCGTTTAACTCAATCAAATCAATGTCTGATTGTTGCAATCCTGCGCGTTTTAAGGCCTCAGGAATGGCGTAAAGAGGTCCAACTCCCATGACTTTCGGGTCTAGCCCGCTTACGTGGTATGATTTTAATCTCGCAATTGGCTCTACGCCAAGTTCTTTCAACATGCGCTCTGAAACCACCATAACGAATGCCGCTCCATCAGATGTTTGTGAACTGTTTCCAGCTGTAACGCTTCCTTTGGCATTGAAAACCGGGCGCAGTCTAGCCAACGCTTCTATGCTTCCTCCTCTGCGAACTCCCTCGTCTGTGTCAACTGTATAGGTCCGCTCTTGTCGTTTTTCGTTTTCGTCCAAGAAAATCTGTTTCACATCAATGGGAACAATGTCATCCTTAAAACGACCATTGTCTATGGCATCAGCTGCTTTTGCATGTGACGCCAAGGCGAATGCATCTTGCTCTTCACGCGTGACGTTGTACTGAGAAGCCACTTCTTCAGCTGTCAAGCCCATTCCCCAATACCATGTTGGTTCTTTTTTCGCAATGCGGACGTTAGGTACCACACGCCATCCGCTGAATGGAATGGGCGACATGGTTTCAATTCCGCCGGCAATAATGCAATCAGCCATGCCTGCATGGATTTTTGCACTGGCTATAGCAATGGTTTCTAACCCAGATGAACAGTAACGATTCACCGTCATTCCAGGTACTTTGTCTGTATCAAGCCCCATCATTGAGACCATTCTACCAATGTTTAATCCTTGTTCTGCTTCGGGTGTAGCATTTCCAACAATCACATCGTCAATCCTTGTTTTGTCAAGTTGAGGGAAGTCACTCATCAATCTGCGAATCACTTGTTCTCCAAGATCATCAGGTCTCGTAAAGCGAAAAATTCCTCGTGGAGCTTTCCCAACTGCTGAGCGATATCCACCTATTATATATGCGTCCATGTTTTTTCTCTTAAAGGGTGAATCAATTGCGAAGGATTTTTCCAGTCTTCAGAAGACTTTGCATGCGCTCCAGCGTCTTTCGCTCAGAACACAATTCAAGAAATGCTCTTCGCTCCAAGTCAAGCAGATACTGCTCTGAAACTTCTGTTAGCTCAGAGAGGTCACCGCCACACATTACATACCCCAGCTTTTCGCTAATGAGTTGGTCATGTTCTGAAATGTAGTGTCCAACTTTCATTGTATTCGCTCCAACATGAACGATTCCCAGTCCCTCTTGTCCAAGCACTGTTACTTTGCGTTTTGCTGGTTGCGCATAGCCTTTGTTAGCCATGACCAAACATTGTTCTTTCGCATAAGCAATTTGCTGCTCTCGGCTAACAATCACTTCGTCTTTACCCTCTCTCAAATAACCTAGGTCGAAGGCTTCATGGGCCGAAGTAGACACCTTTGCCTGTCCTACGGTCAAGAATCGATTTCGGAGCGTATTGATTCGTATGTCTCCGTCGCGAAGCTCATCTGAGGTGCGAACAGCGAATTCTTTTGTTCCGCCGCCACCAGGAATCAGACCAACACCAAATTCAACCAAGCCCATATAGGTTTCTGAATTGGCTATTACTTTATCAGCATGTAAACAGAGTTCGCAAGCACCGCCTAATGTTAATCCATGAGGAGCAGCAACTATTGGTATATTGCTGTAACGAACGCGCATCATAGTGTTTTGGAAAGCACGAATGGCGAAATCCAACTCGTCGTATTCCTGCTCAACAGCCATCATGAAGATCATCCCCACATTCGCTCCTGCAGAGAAGTTTTGACCTTCATTCGCAACAACTAATCCTTTATAAGATGCTTCTGCCAAATCAATGGCTTTATTGATTCCTTGCAGCACTTCGCCGCCAATGGTGTTCATCTTCGTGTGAAAGGCAATGTTCAAAATACCGTCTCCCAAGTCGTAAATAGTTGTTCCTGAGTTTTTCCAAACGACACTGGATTCGGGGAGGTTTGCCAACGATATTTTGCTTTCCTGCCCAGGAATCAATGCGTAAGAGGCACTCTCAAGATCGTAGTAGTATTTTAACCCGTCTTCAGTCTTGTAAAACGAAGTGATTCCCTTTGATAACATGACGTCAATCCAGGGTGAAACCGAAATTCCACGCGATTTCATTTCGCTCATTGCAGCTTCTACGCCTACAGCATCCCAAGTTTCGAATGGACCTAATTCCCATCCGAAGCCAGCACGCATGGCGTCATCAATCTTGTAAAGGGCATCTGTGATTTCAGGAATGCGGTGCGAAACATAAGCGAAAACACCTGTGAAGGAGCGCTTGTAAAATTCACCCGCATCATCTTTTCCATTGAACAAGACCTTGGTGCGTTTTGCCAGGTCATCAATGGTTTTCGTGAGCTCAAGGGTCGCAAACTTAGCTCTTACTTGTGGCGTGTATTCTAAGGTGTTCAGATCTAAACTTAGAATGGCTGATTTGCCATCTTCGCCTTTAATCTTTTTGTAAAAACCTTGTTTTGATTTCGAACCTAACCAACCTTTCTCAACCATTTTGGTGACGTAGGTAGGGATTTCGAAAAGTGCTTTTTGTTCGTCCTTCGGACAGTTTTCGCGAACTCCATTTGCAACGTGAACCAGCGTGTCTAGTCCAACCACGTCACAGGTTCTGAAAGTTGCAGACTTCGGTCTTCCCATAACCGGTCCTGTAAGTTTATCAACTTGCTCAACCGTGAATCCCATATCAGTTACGGTATGGAAAAGTGCTTGAATTGAAAATACACCAACTCTATTTGCGATGAACGCAGGGGTGTCTTTGCACAGCACAGTTGTTTTGCCAAGAAACGTTTCGCCATACTCCATGAGGAAAGACGTAACTTCTGGAAGTGTTGAGGGCGTAGGAATCACTTCAAGTAATTTCAAATACCGAGGTGGATTGAAAAAGTGAGACCCACAAAAATGATGCTTGAAGTCATCACTTCGTCCTTCAATCAGCATGTGAATCGGAATCCCTGAAGTATTCGAAGTAATTAATGTCCCTGGTTTGCGGAATTGTTCCACGCGCTCGAACATGTGTTGCTTGATGTCTAAACGTTCAACTATAACTTCAATGGTCCAATCGCAATCTGCTATTCGGTGCAAGTCATCATCAAAATTTCCCGTTTGAATGCGAGAAGCAAATGATTTACGGTAAATAGGAGATGGGTTGGATTTTAGGGCGAAAACAAGACTGTCATTTACAATCCTGTTTTTCACAGCTGGATGATCAAGACTCAGTCCTTTCGCTGACTCTTTTCCATTTAGCTCGCGAGGTGGAATGTCGAGCAGCAGAACTTCAACGCCAACATTGGCGAAGTGACATGCAATACGCGACCCCATAACACCGGAGCCAAGAACGGCTACCTTATTAATGTTTCTCATTCTGGGTGGAGTGGTTTTCAGATGGTTCTAGCTGACTAAATAATTCTGGGTCATCGATCAGCTCATTCATTTGGCCCATGACGTCAATAAAAACGTCGAATTTTTGTGGATCTATCTTGCCTCGAAGAAAAGAGTTGAAGCAAAGCACTACTCTCCTTGATTCTTCGCGCATTTTAACACCTTCTTCTGTGAGAAAAACACGAACCATTCGTCGGTCATTAGCATCCACTTTTCGTGAAATCAAGCCTTTTTCCTCCATGGTTTTTAACGTGCGTGTCAAACTCCGAGGCTCCATCCCCATCTTGGGGCCGAGCTTCGTAGAGTGCGTTCCTTCTTTGTCAATGTTCAGTAGGATGTACCCAATGGACATGCTGCCTCCGTGTTGGGCTGCCTGTGCGTTGTACATTCGGGCTATTTTAGCCCAAACCCAACGTATGTGAAAATCTATTGTTTCTTCTGGTTTCATATCGTAAGCACAAGCTAGTAAATAATCACGTATGCACGCATACATAAACGTGAAAAAATCTAAAAGGTTTGCTGAGTTATGAAAATGAGTAGGGAATCCTTAATTCGGGTCAACCAGATTTGGACGTTAATCAGCAACTCTTCCGTCGTGCAGTCTGATTTTTCGATCTGCCATGTCGGCCAACGTTTCGTTGTGTGTTACTATAACGAAGGTTTGGTTTAGTTCTTCGCGAAGCTGAAAAAAGAGGTTGTGCAACTCTTCAGCATTTTTAGAATCCAGATTACCAGAAGGTTCATCAGCAAAAACGACAGCCGGATCGTTTATGAGTGATCTGGCAACTGCTACACGTTGTTGCTCACCTCCTGAAAGGGCAGAAGGTTTGTGCTCCATCCGCTGCTCTAAACCGAGCATTTTTAGCAATTCAGCTGCTTTTGCTTTCACTTCGGCCTGCGGTTTTTTTGCTATAAAACCTGGAATACAAACGTTCTCAATTGCAGTGAACTCAGGAAGTAATTGATGAAATTGGAAGATGAAACCAATGTTTTTATTGCGAAATGCAGCGAGCTCTGAAGAAGATAAATTGCTTACTTCATGTTCGCTCAATTGAAGGCTACCTTCATCAGGACTATCAAGGGTGCCCAAAATCTGGAGTAAGGTTGTTTTTCCTGCCCCACTTGCTCCCACAATAGAAACAACTTCCCCTTGTTCAATAGTGAGGTCTATGCCTTTTAGCACCTGCAACGCTCCGTACCGTTTCGTTAGTCCCTTTGCTGTAATCATGGGCGAAAGATACTTTATAAAATTTGATCTTAAATCATCACTGCTGTAAGGGTGGAAAGCGTTTAACTTGAAAAATAGGTTCTCTAAATTCATGGAAGAAGATCAGAATTCATCTCTAGTTAGATTTTACTTTGAATTCCCTCTGTTTAAAAGTACTTTTGACGCCAAATAAGTCAGCAATGAATATCCACGAATACCAAGGGAAGTCAATTTTGAAAAGCTTCGGAGTTGCAATTCAAGAAGGAATTGTGGCTGATACACCGCAAGAAGCAGTAGAAGTTGCGAAGAAATTAAACGAACTAACTGGAACAGAGTGGTTCGTTTTGAAAGCTCAAATCCACGCAGGTGGACGAGGTAAAGGAGAGGTAACCGAAACCGGTTCGAGAGGGGTTGTTTTGGCAAAAGGTCTTGACAAAGTAGAAGGCATTGCTGCTGGAATTCTTGGTGGACATTTGGTGACTGCGCAAACAAGTGCTCAAGGGAAATTGGTAAACAAAGTGCTCATTGCACAAGACGTTTATTATCCGGGAGAAAATGAGCCTGCTGAATATTACATGTCTGTTGTGCTAGACCGTTCTGCTGGAAAGCACATCATTATGTACTCACCAGACGGAGGAGTGAATATTGAGGAAGTAGCTGAAAAGACGCCAGAGCGTATCTTTAAAGAAGTAATAGATCCACTGATTGGTCTGCAAGGATTCCAATTACGTAGAGTGGCTTTCAATCTTGGCCTTTCAGGACAAGGTTTTAAAGAGATGTCGAAATTTGTTGCGGCGCTTTACAAAGCATTCATCGGATGCGATGCTTCAATGTTCGAAATCAATCCTGTGCTTAAAACGTCAGATGATAAAATCATTGCTGTAGATGCAAAAGTGAATTTAGATGACAACGCCTTGTACCGTCATAAAGAATACGCTGCAATGCGTGACAAGACTGAAGAAGATGCAACAGAGGTTGAAGCTGACGAAGCTGGACTGAACTTCGTTAACCTTGAAGGAAACGTAGGTTGCATGGTGAACGGCGCCGGACTTGCAATGGCCACCATGGACATCATCAAGCTAAGTGGCGGCGAGCCTGCAAACTTCCTTGACGTTGGAGGTACTGCTGATGCGTCACGTGTTGAAAAGGCATTCCGCATCATTTTGAAAGACACTTCTGTAAAAGCGATCTTGGTGAACATCTTCGGAGGAATCGTTCGTTGTGACAGAGTTGCTCAAGGAGTTGTTGATGCATACAATAACATCGGGAATATTCCAGTTCCAATTATTGTTCGTCTGCAAGGAACAAACGCGGTAGAAGCAAAGCAATTGATTGAAGATTCTGGGCTTAAAGTGCACAGTGTAATCCTTCTTCAAGAAGCTGCTGACAAGGTGAAAGAAGTATTGGGAGCGTAATTGAACTGACCAAATTTGGTCACTCACTTTACTAAAGAAAATAATATCCTGTTCAACAGGGAAAAGGGTCAACTTAGTTGGCCCTTTTTTATGCACTTATTATTTGAGTCTTCAATGGCGCTACTTTTTTAGTATTGCCATAATGCCATCGCGAAGAGGAATCAACATATTGCTGACCCGTTCGTCTGCCTGAATAAAGGCATTCAATTCATTTAAAATCCGCGTTTCAGGATCATGACCTTTCACTTCCTCCGCAACTTTTCCACTCCAAAGTACATTGTCAATTAAAATCACACCTCCTTTTCGCATTAACGGGAGCGTCATTTCGTAGTAATGCGGGTAATTTTCTTTGTCGGCATCAATGAACGCAAGGTCAAATGTGTTTTGAAGCTTGGGTAAAACGTCCATCGCTGAAGCATTGTGTCGAACAATGCGATCTGTAATTCCGCCTTCTGCCCAGTATTTGTCTTGAATCGCATTCAGTTCCTCGTTGATCTCTATGGTCT
>Ga0208768_1000092_pt1 | contig 69188 bp, 54 predicted proteins | sample AntAceMetag02UK1_FD_184760 | JGI IMG/M metagenome (GOLD analysis project Ga0208768, IMG submission 184760) | Saline lake microbial communities from Ace Lake, Antarctica - Antarctic Ace Lake Metagenome 02UK1 (SPAdes) (version 2) | ecosystem: Environmental > Aquatic > Non-marine Saline and...
CCCATAAGGTCTGCATGTCGGTTCCGGGTGCAGAATGCATGAACTTGTTCCATGTCATTTGAGATGGCTATGTCTTTCTTAGTGCGAATATCGATGGCGCTCATGCCTTCATATCTGGCAATCTGTTCTTTGAATATCTCGAAGGTAGCCATGGTATCTGGAAGTGCTTCGTGCGCACCATCCAATGATTTCCCACAGTAGAACTTATACCCCGCGCTTAATGTGCGCTGTTCCATGAGATGGAAGATCACTTGAGCATCAATAAGGTTTCGTCCTTCAATGCTAAAATCAACACCCACCCTTAGAAACTCTTCTGCGATTAATGGAATATCAAAACGATTGGAGTTGAACCCACCTAAGTCACAATCATGCAAAAACTTGAATAGTTTGGCTGAAATATCTTTAAAAGTAGGTGCGTCCTTGACATCTTCATCATAAACCCCGTGAATCATGCTTGACTCAACAGGAATGGGCATTTCAGGATTAACGAGAAAACGATGCTCTTTACCTGGCTTTTCTGGACGTGTGTGCAATGTGCCATCAGGCATCACTTTCACAAGTGCAATTTCAACAATGCGATCGCTCGCGACATTTGTTCCTGTTGTTTCCAAGTCAAAGAAAACAAGCGGACGTTTAAGGTTTAATTCCATGAGACTAAAGTACCAATTCGAGGCTGAAAGTAGACCATTAGACTGAACAGAATTCGGTTTTATTCAACTAAAAATTGAAACCTATTGAAGGAAAGAGTAGGCTATTAGATATAAGCCTCAAACAAATGGCATCTCATGAACAAATCTGTTCAGCCCACCGTTGGCACTTTCAATTTCATAGATGGTAGAAAGAGAATTCTGGCTTCAATGATTCCGCTTTGGCAAATTGAGAAGCAGACAATGACAAAACCTAGGTTCCTTTTAAGAGCACACTCTCAAAAGGCATACAACCAAATAACAGACGTACACAAACTCATTACCTACAGATGTGAATTAGATCAGAAACTAACGGGCTGATTGTTTTGGATTCACAAATTGGGTTGATTTCTTTGCTCCGCTTGGATGGCTGGGCGGGGGCGGGCGGGTCCCTCCAAAAAAAAAAATCACATTGCATATACCAAATAGAAAAAGGAATGCGTTATCTAAATGGTAGAGTAGCAGGTCTCATTAAAGCTGAGACCACAAACAGGCAGAAAAGAAAACCCTTCCGGAATGGAAGGGTTTTCTGATTTTATGCGGTATGTAGAAGAAGCTTATTCAGCCCAAACCTTCACATACTGAGACTCTTCATAAATAACTTTTTTCGTTACAGCATCATTTTTGTAATCAGGTCCTTGAACCAGTTTACGTGGTGATTGAAATGCAAAATCTTGTCCTAAAACATACCCTTTAGCCTCTAACGCAACAGTCACTTCATTGGAGGCCAGTTTGTTTCTAAAGTTGGTTAACTCGTCATTGCTTTTGAATCTGCTTGAAGGCACCTTTGAAGCGCTTGATTCAACAAGAATGCGACAGGCACCATTCTGATTGATCAGTTTCTCGATATTGTCAATGAACTCATCAAATTTCGCATTCACAGCTTCATCATTCCATTCACCCATGTCATAGACGAAGTAACGCTGGTAATAAGCTTGAATATCGTCAAACACCGTACCTACAACATCACCTTCTTTCACCTCATCTGGTGTGTTCGGACGAATGTCACCTGGCTTTGTTTTTGGAGCTTCTTTTGGTTCTTCTTCAGAAGAGGCCGTAGCGCCGCCTAAATTCACAGGAAGCAAATAGATTTCCTTTTCAATTTCGTTATGAGCAGCATCACACGGCACGTTGATGAACTCTTCGTGCACCATTACTTCATTTGCGAAGTATTCAATTTTATACGAAACACAAGGAGGTAGAACAGCCACATAAGCGCCATCACGAGAGCGAGGACGGTATTCTGTAACTTCACCTGTTTCTTTATTCGTTACAAGAAGATGAGTATCTTCAGGAAGCTCTTCACCTTGAGCAGCATAGATGAATCCTTTCAACACAGACAGGTCTGGTTCAACTGGACTATCTGGCATATCTATTACATAGATGTCTTTCAGACCTTCACCTTCTTCTTTTCTTGAAGAGTAGTAAGCACGTTTCCCGTCAGCTGTTGGCACGAAGAAAACATCATCATCAACTGTATTCACTGGATATCCAATATTCACAGGTGCAGACCATTCACCGTCTTCGCCTAAAGTAGAGTAGAAGATATCGAATCCGCCCATGCTACTGTGGCCACTAGAGGAAAAGTAAAGTGTATTTCCGTCAGCTGAAAGGAAAGGAGCATCTTCTTCCCAAGGCGTATTAATTACATCCCCAACGTTGAGCGCTTTTGACCACTCACCATTTGGAAGTTTCACACAACGGTAAATATCTCTTCCTCCTTTACCCCCTTTACGGTCACTCACAAAATAGAGCAAACGGTTGTCAGCAGAAACGGTTACGTGTGTTTCCCAAGCATCTGTATTTATGTTCGAGCCCAGTTTTTCTGGGTCACTCCACGTTTCACCAACAAGCACAGACTTCCATAGTTGCCCATCACCATTGTTATCATAGTAGATGTATAGTTCTTGTCCGTCTGGTGAAACACCAATTGACGCTGCGTTATCATCTGTATTGATGTTCAACAATTCTGGATCCAACCAATTACCAGATTGGTCCTTATATGAAACGTAAATATCTTCTTTGAATTCACCCGTATTTGGATCGTTGATGAATTGGTTTGTACTATCAGAACGCATTCTTTTCGAAGTAAAGAACAACGCACTTTCATCAATAGCAATTACCGGGCTGTAGTCATTCCCTTCTTTATTAATGACAGGACCTACATTGGAAATCAGGAAGTTTTGAGGATTCGCTACTTGGTACTTCGCGTTATTGCACATTGCTATTTGACGCTCCGCCAAATTATAGAGACGGTGCTTTTTCGGCAAGATTTTCAAAAGCTTATCGTACTCAGAAATAGCATTGTCCATTTGATAATCCAAATGGTACACCACGCCTAGGTAGAACTTAGACTCAACGGGAACCGCTTTTTCTTTGGGATCATAGGGGTCATAGTTGCCATTGACCTTTTGTTTTGCAGCAAACTCCAAAAACGGAAGTGCTTTGAGTTTATCATTGGCAGATTGCAGGTAGCAATAACCGATCTTATAGTTTACGTTAGCGTTTGTCTCGTAACCAGTTTGGTAGATTTCTTGCCAGATATCAATAGATTGATCCCACAATTTCTCTTCCATTAATTGATTAGCCTCTAGAAATTTAGAGTTATAATCACCGTTGGACATTTGGGCAAATGCACCTTGAATGAGTACCAACATCAAGGGAGCAAGCAATAATTGTTTCATTATTAGCATATTGGCTTAGTGTGGCTAATTTAGTTGAATTCCGTTCGATTTACCAATCATTATCCCCTTTTTACCAAAGTGCTCTGTTCACATCGAATTGTTCGAGGTAATCAGCAACCCTTCTGACGAAGCTGCCGCCCATCATTCCGTCTACCACTCTGTGGTCATAACTGTGTGACAGAAACATCATATGACGAACTGCAAGTACATCTCCATCAGGTGTTTCAAGCACTGCTGGCTTTTTGCGAATAGCTCCAAGGGCAAGGATTGCAACTTGAGGTTGATTGATGATTGGTGTTCCCATCACATTACCGAACGTTCCAACGTTTGATACTGTGTATGTTCCACCTTGAATGTCATCTGGAGAAAGTTTGTTGGCTTTGGCTTTCCCGGCCAAATCATTTACTGCTTTTGCAAGCCCCACCATGTTATAACGGTCAGCGTTGCGAATTACAGGAACAATGAGGTTTCCACTTGGAAGTGCGGCCGCCATTCCTACGTTGATGTCTTTTCTAATAATGACGCGGTCTCCGTCAACAGAAGCATTCACTCCAGGGAAATCTTTTATAGCTTTTGCTACAGCCTCAATAAAGATAGGTGTGAACGTGAGTCTTTCTCCTTCGCGCTCCTCAAATTCTTTCTTCATTTTGAGTCTCCAGTTCACCACGTTAGTAACATCAGCCTCAACAAAAGACGTTACATGTGGAGAGGTCTGAACAGATGAAACCATGTGATCTGCGATCATTTTACGCATGCGGTCCATCTCAACGATTTCGTCATTCGGACCTACAATGATTTTAGAAGCTCGTTTTGGGGCTGCAACGCTTGGTTTTGCAGCTGTTACTTGAGCAGGTGCTGCCGTTGCCACAGGTACATTTCCTCTATTGGCAACATAAGCTAAAATATCTTTCTTAGTTACTCTTCCTTCTGAGCCAGAACCGCTTACTACTTCCAGCTCCTGCATTGCAATGCCTTCTTCTTTGGCTATGCTTCGCACAAGCGGTGAGTAAAATCTACCACTAGCACCTGTCTTTTGAACAGCTGCCCCGTTTGATAGTGGGGCGCCCAAGGTTTCTATAACTTCAGCTGTTGGTGTAGCTTCTTCCGCAACTTCCTTTGCTGCAGGGGATGCTGGTGCTGTTGCTGCGCTGTCTCCTGCTTGTCCGAAAATTGCAATCGGTTGCCCTACGGCTACCACATCACCATCGTTCACCAGTATTTTGATCAACACACCATCTTCAGGAGCAGGCACTTCAGAGTCAACTTTGTCTGTAGCAATTTCTACAATGGGTTCATCTGCTTCAACCTGCTGCCCTTCTTCAACGAGCCATTTGATAATGGTTGCTTCTGCAACACTTTCACCCATTTTGGGCAAGAGAATTTCCGTTTGTGCCATAGTACCTTCGCTTTTAAGGTCTCACAAAATTACACGATTTTCTGGTACTGAAAAGGTTTATTGAATGGGTCTTATCAACGAACCCTGTCTCCCAAGTGCTTGAAATGCCGAACAAGCAGAATGAAATCCTTTCGCACCCGATAATCACGTGCATAAATCAGGTTCATTCTCTTCAATGTATCTTGGTTCTGCGGCCCGGGAGGCAACCCTAAAGCCGCTGACAATGCGGCCTTTCTCAAAGTTGGAAGTCCTTGTGGCTGCATATCTGCCTCAGCATACCCCACCCAACTGGCGAGTCCGAATGAGACCTTGAAAATATTTTGTAAAAACCCAAGTTTCCTTTTAACGAAGAAGATTGAAAACGGCAAAGAAATCAAAAGTGTAAGCGCAATTAGGGCATCAAACACCCGCTTGTTCCTTTTATTGGCACTTTTATGCACTCCGTTCGCCTCTAACATGAATAAATCTCCATTGGAATCAATGCTGTTGCTTCCTATCATGTAAAGCGTATCTGAAGGCGCAATTTTGTATTCCAGTCCCTCAGATGACGATTTGCTCATAATGTCAATCGTTTGAGCCGAACTCACATCTTTTCCGCTGAAAATTACCTCATCAATCCCATGAACGCGCAAGACTTCCTCAAGCTGATCAATTTCTCCAACGTGCACATCTGAGCGCATTCCATCTGGAGCTACCCCTACCCACCACGGTTCTTGAACCCGGGTTTGAATTAACAAGGCTTCAATTCGATTGATCTCAGAACTGCTTCCAACAATGGCATATCGCTTACTTTTATTCCCTTCCCATGCAAAACCACTGGGCGCAATCATGTTGAAAATCACCCTCGAAATCACGTAATAAACAACTGACCAAGCGCCTCCGAGCAAGACCAATGCGCGAGAAAAACGCCAGTCTTCCGGAAACAATGAATAGCCTAACAATACCAATACACCTCCAATGAGCGCACCTCTAATTATTTTGAACATACTCAGCGGACGGTCATATCCACCAGAGAAAAAAACCGAAAGCATCCAAACCAAGGTGTAACCTGTAAGCGCCACTTTTGTTAAGGTAGAATCGAAAATCTTGTGCTGTACATCTGCGTAATACTCTTTCATTAACCAAACCCCCAGCAACAGCAGCGCCGCATCTAACAAGGGCAACCATACTTGCTTGACAAAACGAGAAATGACCGCAACCGCAGCTCTTGCGTAAATAGCTAGGTTAATGAGTGATGAAAAGAGTTTCGCATTTCGCGTAGAAAAATGCTTCCGAGCAAAAATGATCATCGCTTGGTAGAACACAAACACGTAGTTCAAGCTTCCTTTCTTAGTGCTTTCGCCTTTGTAATGAATGATGCGCGTTTCAGGGAAGTAATAGTTCTCATAGCCGCCTTGGATAATCCTCCAGCTCAAATCAATGTCTTCGCCATACATGAAAAAAGCCTCATCTAGCAAGCCTACTTTCTCTAGCGCCGTTTTCCGCATCATCATGAACGCACCGCTGAGAATTTCAACTTTGTTCGTCTCATGCTCGCTCAAGTAACCCATGTAATAATGGTTGAACTTCTTTGTACGCGGAAAAACACGGTAGATGCCACTAATTTTACAAAACGATACCCAAGGTGTTGGCAGTCCGCGCTTGCTTTCAGGAAGAAACGTGCCTTTCCCATCTACCATGCGCACGCCCAAGCCACCGGCATTTTGATGGACATCCATAAAATCAACCACCTTGTGGAAGGTGTCTTCTTCAACAACGGTGTCTGGATTTAGCAATAGCACATATTCGGCATTGCTCGCCACCATGGCTTGGTTGTTCGCCTTTGAAAAACCAACGTTGTCTTTATTTGCTATCAGCTTTACCCAAGGAAACCTGTTTTGAACCATTGCACAGGAGCCATCAACACTTTGATTGTCTACTACATATACGTCGGCATCCAAATGCGCAATGGCTTTCTCTACAGAAAGTAAACATTGTTCGAGGAAATACTCCACGTTGTAATTGACTATGATGATGCTGAGCTTCATCCTCTCTTGGCTAGGTTTTCGTATGGTAGTCTCTGTTGGATTGACCTTGCTAAGGTTACTTCATCAGCATATTGCAATTCATCACCAACAGCAACACCTCTGGCAATGGCCGTTACTTGAACGTCGAAACTAGCTAATTTCTTATAAAGATAGAATGCCGTTGTTTCTCCTTCCATGGTTGTGCTTAGGGCGAAAATAATCTCGGTCACCTCCCCTTTTCGCACCCGATCAAGCAGTCCTTCTACATTCAAGTCAGATGGTCCAACACCATCCATGGGAGAAATAACCCCGCCTAAAATGTGGTATCCACCCCTGTATTGATCTGTTCCTTCAATGGCCATCAACTCGCGAATGCCTTCAACCACACAAACGGTGCTTAGGTTTCGCAACGGGTTGCTGCAGATTTCACACTGGGCGCTATCTGAAAGATTAAAACACGTTTGACAGGCTTTGATTTCTTCTTTGAGCTTAACGAAAGCGCGGGAAAACCTCGCCACTTCATCGTCTTCGCGTTTCAATAAATGAAGAACCAGCCGCAAAGCAGTCTTTTTACCTACCCCTGGCAATGACGCCATCTGATCTACGGCTTCTTCTATGAGTCTTGATGAAAATTGCACAGTGACAAAAGTACACTTTCAACGTTCACATTGAATCAAAGTGCTTGTGCTTTTGCAGAATCATCAGTTCAATTGCTGAAAACTTTATGCGTACCCACTTTTCTGAACCAAGTGTTTCTTGCACCTTGCCTCTGAACTCCTATAACTTGAGTAAATGAGTGCTACACTGATGCTGGCCATTATTGGCTTCTATTTTCTAGTCTTGATTGTCATTTCCAAGTTAACCTCGAAAAACGAATCCAATTCGAACTTCTTTTTAGCCGGAAAGAGCGCTCCCTGGTACCTTGTGGCATTTGGAATGGTGGGCGCCAGCCTCAGCGGAATCACCTTCATAAGTATCCCAGGAAAAGTGGGAGCCACAAATGAAGCTGGAGAATTTGTTGAGCAATTTGCCTACATGCAGATGGTTTTAGGATACCTAGTGGGGTATCTTTTTGTTGCTTTTGTGCTCATGCCGGTGTATTACAAGCTCAATGTTACTTCTATATACACCTACCTTCAAAAACGTTTCGGACAAGCGGCGTACAAAATGGGAGCCTTCTATTTCCTGATTTCTAGAACAACGGGAGCTGCCATTCGCCTTTTACTTGTGGCGAATGTCCTCCAAGAGTTTGCCTTTAATGAACTCGGTGTTCCTTTCGCTGTAACCGTTGCTATCTCCATCGCGCTCATTTGGGTATACACTTTTAAAGGTGGAATAAAGACCATTATCTGGACAGATACCTTGCAAACCTTGTTCATGCTTATTGCCCTAGGAATGGCTTTGTACATCCTAACTGATGCCTTGAATACTTCTGACATTGGACTTGTACAAACCATTACAGACAGCGGAATGGGAAAATGGTTCTTCTTTGATAATTTCTCAACTTCTGGAAATCATTTCATTAAACACTTTCTGGGTGGCATGTTCATTACCATTGGCATGACGGGGATGGATCAAGACATGATGCAAAAGAACTTAGCGTGCAAAAACATAAAGCAGGCGCAGCTGAACATGGTGAGTTTTTCAGGCGTCTTACTCATTGTGAATTTTCTATTTCTTGCCCTTGGAGTGCTTCTATTCTTATTTGCAGCGCAACAAGGCATTGACATTCCAATGAGTGACACCGGAAAACTGCGCACAGATCTACTTTTTCCTGAAATTGCACTTCGTTCTAACCTCTCATTGGCCATGAGCGTTTTCTTTTTGCTCGGATTGATTGCCGCGGCCTACTCAAGCGCAGACAGTGCGCTCACTTCCCTAACCACTTCAGTGTGTGTAGACTTTCTAGACATTGAAAAGAAGGAAGAGCGAGCGCAAATCAGAATCAGAAAACTGGCCCACATTGGGATGTCATTCGCGCTGTTTTTTGTGGTGCTCATCTTACATTATACGTTAGACTTATCAGCCATTGGTCAGCTCATCTTCTTAGCAGGTTTCACCTACGGACCGTTGATAGGGCTTTTCACTTTCGGCTTGTTTACCAAGAAAAAGACCAATCCCATTGCCTTCCCCATCATTGCTGTTTTAGCGCCCATTCTAACTTATGTTTTCGTCTCAAAAAGCCAGGAATGGTTTGATGGTTTTGTTTTTGGTGCGCTTCACATCGTACTGAATTCTGTTCTAACGTTTGGCCTTTTGTATTTGTCTACCTTATTCATGACTCCATCAACAGAAAAAAGCGGTGAACTACTAGATATTTAACCGTTAATTCATTGAGCTGAATTCATAGCTTTGCAACAGATTATTGTGGCTACACCATTTCAACGAAGACAACAATGCAAGAAGCATCAGAACTTATATCAAGGCTATCCGAATCAGCAACATTGGCTATGGCGCGCATCAGTCGCGAACTCAAAGCAAAGGGACTTGATATCATTTCATTGAGTTTGGGTGAGCCTGATTTCAACACGCCTGACTTCATTAAGGAGGCAGCGAAAAAAGCCATAGATGATAATTATTCGCACTACCCTCCAGTAAACGGATATGTTGAATTGAGGGAAGCGATTGCAATGAAGTTCAAGCGCGACAACAATTTAGACTATACGGCAGATCAGATTATTGTTTCTACAGGCGCGAAACAGTCGCTTGCGAATATTGTGTTAAGCCTTGTGAATGAAGGGGACGAAGTATTGCTTCCTGCCCCATACTGGGTGAGTTACAGCGAAATGGTGAAAGTTGCTAATGGAATTCCTGTAGCGGTAACCACAACCATTGAAGACGACTTCAAACTTACAGCTGCCCAGCTTGAAGCTGCTATTACGTCAAAAACGAAATTGATAATTTACAGCTCCCCTTGCAATCCGAGTGGATCTGTCTATACAAGAGAAGAACTTGAGTCTTTGGCCGTTGTTTTGAGAAAGCACCCACAGGTTTTAGTTGTGAGTGATGAAATTTACGAATTGATCAACTTCACTGGCGCCCATGCCAGCATGGGCACTTTAGACGGAATGTATGATAGAACCATCACTGTAAACGGCGTGTCAAAGGGTTTTGCTATGACAGGATGGAGATTGGGATACCTTGGCGCTCCTCTCTGGATTGCGCAGGCTTGCGCAAAGATTCAAGGACAATTTACAAGTGCTCCTTGTGGGGTCTCTCAAATGGCAGCCAAAGCAGCTGTTGAAGCTGACCCTTCTTCGGTTGACTTTATGAAAGAGGCTTTTTTAAAGCGAAGAGACCTTATGATTGAAGGCCTGAGTAAAATTGATGGATTGAAAATTAACGTTCCAAAAGGTGCTTTCTATATTTTTCCTGATGCCTCTTCTTACTTTGGCAAATCTGATGGTGCTTCGGTCATTAACAATGTAACAGAACTGTGCAATTACTTGCTCGAAAAAGAACACATTGCACTGGTTACGGGCGAAGCTTTTGGAGATCCGAATTGCTTCAGAATCTCTTACGCGGCTAGCGAAGCAGAACTGAAAGAAGCCATCAATCGCATCAAACGTGCACTTGATCAATTGAAATGATAAAAAAGTATACACCAGAGATTACACCGAAGGAACTTGAACAGCTGTTTGAGGAATTCAATGGCATGAAGGTATTGGTCATTGGTGATGTAATGATTGACGCCTATTTATGGGGCAAAGTAGACCGCATTTCGCCTGAAGCTCCTGTTCCTGTTGTTCAAATAAAAGAACGCGAAAACAGACTTGGTGGAGCTGCTAACGTGGCGCTTAACCTCATGAGCCTTGGAGCTACGCCTATTATCTGTTCCGTAATTGGACAAGATGAGAAGAGCACACTCTTTGATGAATTGCTTGTAAAACGCGGTTTCTCATCAGATGGAATTTTTAAAAGCGATGCCCGAATTACAACGGTGAAGACACGCATTATCAGTGGCGGACATCACTTGCTTCGCGTTGATGAAGAAAGCACCAAAGAGCTGAATGCTTCAGAAGAAGAGGCTTTTATTGCCCTCTGTCAAAAGGTGATTTCGGCGCAAGCCATAGACGTGATTATTTTTGAAGATTACAACAAAGGGGTTCTGACGAAAAACGTAATAGAGGCCATTTCTGTATTCGCCAAAAGCAAAAATATTCCCACAACTGTAGACCCTAAGAAAGAACACTTCTTTGATTACCAAGGAGTGACCATGTTCAAGCCAAATTTTAAAGAATTGGTTGAAGGTGTGAAGGTTGAAGTGGAAAAGGCAGATGACGAAGGAATTCTCAGTGCTGTAAAAAAGCTTGAAGAAGCCTTAAACAATCAGATTTCTTTGGTCACACTTTCTGAACGGGGTGTTCTTGTGAAAGAAGGAGAAAACGTCATCTTAATTTCTGCTCACTCTAGAGAAATCTTAGATGTATCAGGAGCAGGAGATACGGTAATCAGTGTGGCTTCATTGGCATTGGCAAAAAAATGTTCGCCCTCAGTCATTGCGGCATTAGCGAACCTTGCAGGCGGATTGGTTTGCGAAAAAGTAGGTGTTGTGCCAATCAATAAAGCAACCCTTCTCTCTGAAGCAAAGAAACTCATTGCCAAATGAGCTGGCAGAAATTTAGAGAACGAGCCAATCTGTTTCTTTATGGAAACAAAGAAGTTGTTTTAGGTACAGGGAAAATACTGAACATCATTGTTTCCCTCATTGCCATTGCTACGTTGGTTTACTATTATGGATTTCAGCTAGATCTTGATACAAGCGAAAATCTCTTGATGGTAATCAAGTTCTCTTTTCTCTTTTACGTTGTGCACTACTTATTACGCTTCATCTATGACTTTCACCCCATTGTCTTTTTGAGGCAAACCTGGTTTGAAGGTGTTTTGATGTTCTTACTGACCATTGAAGGGATCTCTTATAATTTGTTCGATATTCTCATTTTTGAACGAATAGCCCAATACTTAGGGGTCATAAATTTTTCTGATCTGAGTACATTGTTCATACAGATCTACTTCCTCATTGCCGTTATAATTGGACTTGGCAAAGGAGGAAATGTACTTCCCAGATTCAAACTGAATCCTGCACTCATCTTCATTGCCTCTTTTGCCATCATTATTTTTGCCGGTACAGGACTCCTGATGTTGCCAGAAATGTCAAACACTTTGCATGGCATGAATTTCTTAGACGCACTGTTTACCTCCACAAGTGCGTCATGTGTTACAGGCTTGATGGTTGAAGATACACCCTCCTTTTTCACCTTCAAAGGACAAGTAGTCCTGCTCATCCTTATCAAACTTGGCGGATTAAATATCATCGCATTTGGCTCATTTTTAATGCTCGCAGCGCGCTTTGGCTTGCAAGTAAAACAGCATGATGTAATTGAAGATTTCGTGAATAGAGATACTTTCATAAGCGCAAAAGAGATGTTGCGGAAAGTAATTATTTGGAGCTCAGGTATTGAAATTCTTGGAGCGGTTATGATGTTCTTTCTTTGGGATCCGAACATTCCTTTCAACAGCAACGGAGATAAGATCTTCAGTTCCGTATTCCATTCTGTATCAGCCTTCAACAATGCAGGAATCTCACTTTTCTCAGACGGATTGTACAATGAGGCTGTTCGTCACAATTACTTCATCCATTGGATGGTAACGATACTGGTTTTCTTTGGGGCACTGGGAATGGTAGCCGTATTTGATCTATTCGATTATAAGTCGCTACGCGAGCGAATGAAAGCTCCTTGGAAGCGCATTCGATTCATGACCAAAATTGCACTTTACTTTTCCATTGGCTTGGTTCTAATTGGATCTGTTGGGTATTTTTTCTTAGAGTACAATGGAACATTGGCAGGCATGGATCTTTTCGGGAAAATCACCACTTCTGTTTTCCAGAGTGTAACCAGAACAAGTGGATTCAACTCTGTAGACATTGGCGCAATTGGCGTACCTGGGTTATTCATGTTGATTATTTTGATGTTCATTGGGTCAAGCTCTAGCTCAACAGGAGGTGGAATTAAAACCAGCACATTCGCCATTGTGGCTGCTGATGTGATTGCCACCATCAAAGGCGCTCCAAATACGGAACTCTTCAAGCGAACTATTTCGCCCATCTTAAAATCAAGAGCCTACTCTGTATTGCTCTTCTTCATTGTATTCGATGTATTGGGAATGTTCATTCTCTCAATTTCAGAAACAGAAATATTAGCCATGGAAGGAAGAGGTTTCCTGGATTTGGCCTTCGAAGAGGTTTCAGCACTCGGAACAGTTGGGCTCTCTACGGGGATCACATCTCTCCTTTCGCCTATCGGGAAAACAACCATCATTGTAAGCATGTTTATTGGAAGAGTAGGAACGTTAACCGTTGCATTTGCTGTTGGAGTTAAGCTCATTTCAAAAAACTATAAATACCCCGAAGGACATACTATGGTTGGTTGATTGGCAACTAATGGCGCTAACAGGAAACATTTTACCTTTGAATCTACTTATGAATGCAAACGCCTGTTGAAAATGCCTAACTATGCATTTTCAAAGCAGAAACAACATCATCTTGGGAACAAAAGTAACACCGTACGAAGCAGCTGAAGACCGCGCGAAAAAAGAACAAGTGGCAGAAATGTTTGACAACATCGCCCATTCTTATGACCAATTGAATCACCTTCTTTCTTTCGGTATTGATATTCGTTGGAGAAAAAAGGCGATTAAGATGCTGAAGAAACTGAACCCTGAGCGCGTGATGGACGTTGCTACCGGAACAGGCGACTTTGCCATAGAAGCAGCGCGCATGGGTGTGAATGCCAAAGAAATAATTGGTGTTGACATTTCCAATGGTATGCTTGACGTAGGGAGAGTAAAGCTCAAGAAAAAAGGAATGGAAGGGTTAGTTGACCTGCGCTATGGCGACAGTGAAAACCTGCCATTTGAAGACCATTATTTCGATGCTTATACGGTTGCTTTTGGTGTGAGAAACTTTGAAAACCTTGAAAAAGGATTAGTAGACATGTTGCGTGTACTAAAGCCAGGTGGCACTGGATTTATTTTGGAATTTTCAAAACCTAAATCATTCCCATTCAAGCAGATGTTCTGGTTCTATTTCAAAGTGATCCTTCCAATTGTAGGGAAACTTGTTTCCAAAGACAATCGTGCATACACCTACCTGCCAGAATCTGTTCAGGCATTTCCCCAAGGAGATGATTTTCTAGACATTATGAAAAATTGTGGCTACATCAATGTGGATCGGAAAGCGCTTACCGGCGGAATTGCAACCATTTATACTGGTGAAAAAACAGCCTAATGACCATTACTGTTTCTCCTTCTGATCTTGAAGGAACCGTTAGAGCACCCGGTTCAAAGAGCCTTATGCAACGGTTTATTGTTGCAGCCCTTCTTTCAGAAGGACATTCAACAATTCACAATCCTGCTGAGAATGATGATTCTTTCCATGCTTTAAAATGCGCTGCATTGCTGGGAGCAGAGGCTGAATTGTTAGAAGACAAAATTATTATTGAGGGCGGGAAACAGCATCCTCCAGCTCCCTTAAATGTGGGTGAATCTGGATTGGGAATGCGCCTATTCACCCCCGTAGCAGCCATGGCTGGTTTTCCCATTACCCTAACGGGCGAGGGAAGTTTACTCACTCGACCCCTAACTGCATTCGAAGAAGTTTTTCCTCAGATGGGTGCTACAATAGACACCACAGAAGGACATCTTCCTGCAATTGTTGAAGGCCCGCTCAAAGGAGGTGCAATAACATTAAATGGTTCCGTAAGCAGTCAGTTCCTGAGTGGCCTATTAATGGCTTTGCCCTTGGCGAAGGAGGATAGCATCCTGGTTGTGAATGAACTAAAAAGCACTCCTTACATAGACATGACCCTTGAGGTGCTCAAAACATTTGGCATTGAAATTCAACACGAAGCGTACAAACGATTTACCATTCAAGGAAATCAGAAGTACATAGCGGCTGAAGTAGATGTTGAAGGAGATTGGAGCGCCGGAGCTACTTTATTGGTTGCCGGAGCCTTAGCTAGTAAGAAGGGGGTGCTGATTGAAGGTTTGGGAAACAATTATATGCAAGCTGACAGGGCCATCACAGGTCCTCTACTTTTCAGTGGAGCCAAGTTGATGCACCTCCCCAATGGCATTCGTGTGCAGGCGAACAAATTGAAATCATTCAACTTCGACGCCACTGACTCTCCAGACTTATTTCCTGTTTTAGCTGCATTGGCCGTTGGCGGAAAAGCACCTTCCACAATTACTGGAGTTGGCAGGTTGAAGCACAAAGAAAGTGACCGAGGATTGGCTATTCAAACAGAATTTGCAAAAGCGGGCATTCAAGTTGACTTGAATGATGATGTTATGACCATTTATCCTGGAACACCAAAACCTTGCACCATAGACAGTCACAATGATCACCGCATAGCTATGGCAGCTGCATGCCTTGGATTGATAGGCGGACCAATACGTATTGAACGTGCCGAGGCCATTTCGAAATCTTATCCGGGATTCTTTGAGGACTTAAAAGACCTGGGGGCACAATTAAAATAAGGAATCAAGAGCCCTTCTTGAATACCTCAATTTCTTTCATCTCCATCACCAAATCAGTAAACCGCCCCTTAAACTGCGTCGCACGCACCATGTGATTGTCTATCCAATGGTAATTCCCTCCTCTAGGTTTTCCCATGAGCAATCCGTGGTAAGGAATCTTATGCTTGGCAAGCCATGCTTCTGTAACTTCTCTGTGCTCCTCAGTGCGTGAGGTGAAAAAAGTCATGATATGTCCTTCATCATACCATTTCTGCATGGTTTCCAAGGCATCTGGAAAAGGCTCACAGGTCGCCATTCTTTCAGGCTGCTCATTTGGAACATCCTCTGTTATGGTACCATCAATGTCTATGAGGTAGTTTTTCACTCCTTCTGCCAACACCGGGGAAGCTTCCTTTCCTTGGTCGTCAGTTGCTACTTTAAGCTTATGGGACATACTAAGTGTATTTATTACACTAATCTAATAAACCTAGATTAGAAATCAACAGTTGCATTCAGGAACTTCACTTGTTTCTATGAAACCACAAGCATTCCAGGCTCAAATGCAGGAAACTGTTCGATGAGTTTTTGAATAAGATTATCTTCAACAGCACTTTCCAACGCGAAGAAGTTCTGCTCCCGTTCTTGTAGATTTCCATTCGGGAATAAGGTTGCTTTGAGTTGAATCAATTGATTGATAGAAGTATCATTTTTTGCCTTCAAGGCGCGGTCCATTGCTTTTTCCAATCCTTCAAGCTCTTTAATTTGTTTTGCAAGAACACCTTCCCCTTTGCCTCTCAATGTTGGGTCTACCAATTGAAGCTTTAAAAGCACCTCGTCAAAGAGGGCTTTCATTTGATTCTTCGCTTCGTCAAGCGAAGTAGAAACAGAGGCATTCTTCTGGACCCACTGCGCAATGAGGTCTTCTTCTCTGGTTTGCAGATGAACCAACTCAACGTTGAGTTTGGTCAATTTCTTTACTTGATGCCCAGCAAGAATAGTGGCTCCATTTCTTGGCATAAGAACCGGATACGGAACTTCAAATTGGTCAAAAACACCTTTAAGCTGCAGCCAGTAGGCCAATTCACCCGGGCCGCCCACATAGATCAGGTTTGGTAAAATCACTTCTTGATATACTGGTCTCAAGACCACATTCGGACTAAATCTTTCTGGAAAAGCAGCTAATTCCGTTAAAAGCGCCTCGCTAGTCCATTCTAGATTGGCTCCAACCGCCTTGATCATGCCCTGCTCATGCGTGAGCCTCAGCCTGGCGCTGTCTGTCAAATAAAACAGGTTAATGTCCCGTGCAGAAATTTGCTCATTAAGTCCATTTGCTTTCAACAAAGAACTCAGTCCTTCTGTTGCTCTCTTCCCAATGCCTTGCGTAACCTCCCTCGTCATGTAGGAGGTAAACATCTGTTTCAGCTTCTGGTCATCAGCGTCAAGAACAATTACCCCTTCGTTTCCAAACAGCTCATTGACCAAGAAGCGTGTAGCTTCTGATAGGTTGCGCTGCTTAGTGTACTCTTTAAAGAGCAAATACCGTGTGTTGGTCTCATCCCAGCGCATCACTTTTGCCCATTCATCCAAAACATCTGAAAGTGCATCTGTAGACATTCGCCCAACAGCTCCCTGCTCTTTCGCCTCCCAATGAAAGGATTCTTTAAAGGCTGAAAAGTGGTTGATTTCTGCTAAGTCGTGGTCTTCACTCGCCATCCAATAGATAGGAACGAATGTTTTACCTGGAATTTGCTCATTCATTGCTTTCGCAAGTCCAATGGTGTGTGCAATTTTATAAATAAAAAAGGCCGGACCTGAAAAGATTCCTAGCTGATGCCCTGTTGTGATTGAATACGTATTCGCCAATCCCAGCTTCGCAATGTTAGACATAGACTCAGCTGAAGCCAATCCTTTATTTTGATTTGTCAAAGATGCCACAAGAACCTTGCGTTTTTGAACTTCAAACGGCCTTTCTTCAGCATAGGTTCTAATGCCTTGAAGGGTGGGATAATGATTGATAAATGGTTTTAGAGAAGGGTCTTGGGTCAACAGACGTTTGAAAACATCGCTTGACGTTTTCGACTCAATGTAAGGTGTGTGGTTCCAACGCATGGCACGAAGGTAGTAAGGGAAAAAGAAAAATTACCTCAACAAACTAACGGAGCCTAAGTGCGTTTTCTTAACCCACTCTCCCTCAGGAACTTGAATGTCATAGGAAAGTTCCCAAGCATATACATTGGTAGGATGCGTTTTTCCGCTCCTATCAAGCCCATCCCAACCTATGCTTACATCTGTAGTTAAGAATAACAGCTCTCCCCATCTGTTGTAAATGCAGAATTTATAACCCGCCAATGAGGGAACAATTGGAAAAAAGAAATCGTTGTCTCCATCTCCGTTTGGAGTGAAAGCATTTGGAATGTAATAGGTTGGCTCTTCAGGAGTACCATCGGTATTATTCTCTTCTGGCACTCCTCCTTTTTCTTCGATTGCAGCTGTGTTTTCAACCGGAATTTCAACCATTCTGAAATTGTCTACGAAGTAGTAAGAGATCACCGGATTTGTTCCTTCTCTGGGTTGTATATTTTTATCATCATCGTTTCCGAATACACCAATTATCATGTGCGATAAAGCATCATTTGCAATAAAGCTGAATGAAAACTCTACCCATTCACGTTCGAAGAGAACACTTTGAATAATAAACTTTGGCGTAATTTCAAGGGGCGTATTTGAGATTTGATTCGGGGCACCAGCTGTAAAAGCAACTCCTAGGTCACTGGAACCTAAGCCACTCAAAGAGTTTGATGTTACCGCGCCATTGGTGATATTGAATGTTATTTGGTATTTCTTACCGGGTTCAAGATGTGTCTCCAATTCAACGCAGAGGTATTCGCGCTTATTGGTTCCTTTGATTCCTGTTGCAATAAAGCCCATTATCGCTTCCCCGTCATAAGGGTCAACTAACGCAATTGGGGTTTCAGGAAGATCTCCCGCAAAACTTCCATTGCGATGAAAGTAATCTGGACTTGCATCTAAACTTGCAGCGTTCGTCCACGCATTGACCAAAGACCATTCACCCATCTCAGAAGGCATCCCAGAATTCAGTTCGAAGCTCGGATTAGGAATCTGGGCTAAACAACTCAATGAGAGAAAGATGGAAAGACTAAGTAAGTATGTTGACTTTGAACGCATGTATCTTAAATTCAAATTTAAAAATACGCATAAATGGCTGGGCTTCAAAAACTAATTCACATGAATTTTAGTAGGCGCGCATTCTAACTTCCGCTTTCAGTTCCTCTAATTGCATAAAAAAGGAGAGCTCCGTTGAGCTCTCCTTTTACCTTAACCAAAACAACTTTAGAATTTTCTATCCAAGAACCTTGCAGGATTACTGGGTAGAATTGAACTAAAACTCTCATTATAAAAACTCACTAACTCCTTGATTTGTTGTACGCCAAATCAGAAAAAATGTGAATTGCTTTACAAGAGTTGCAGAAAAGCGAGTGAAGATTGTTGTGGGGTGAGAATACTAAGCGGGAAGATTAATTACCAAAAAGGTACATGACTCCTGCCCTTCCGCTCAAGAGAATGCTCTGGTATTCTATACCTGCAGTGTTAGAATCAATGGGATTGAAAGGGAATCCGCCCTTGAGTCCAAGATCAAGCCACCAGTTTCGGTCCATTGAAAACCTTACTCCTGCAGAAAAGAAAGGAGTGGCTGAAACAGTCTTGTATGCCCAAGACTCATCTTGCGAAGGAATGGCCCTAATTTCTTTTCCCAGATCTGGCAGAAAGACAACATCAGGACGTTCATTCGCAAGTAAAAAGCGAAGGTCTACTCCTCCTCCAAATCGCATGGCAACCTTTTTATTGATCTCTCTTTCCCAAAGCATTCCCAGGGGTACACGCAGCCATGTTGTTTTGAATGGGTTGTTCTCCAAATTTACACGAAGGGTATCAAACTCATTCCCGAGTTCATACCTAAGTAGCAGAATCTGGTCAAGTTGATTGGAGGTGAAATTAGCGAAAGTAAGCAGGCTATCATTTAACTCATTTGTGTCGAAATTAAAATTCGTGCCTGTGATGAAGTCAATTCCTATCCCTGAATTGAATGAAAATCCTCTTTTCCCTACTTCGCGCTCAATGAAAAGCATGACCCCAGATCCATTCCCTCTTCGCCTATCAGCTCCTACGAAAGCATTTACACTGCTGTAGCCTTGCTCATTTGAAGTTAAAATATCAACTGGCACATACCCTTCAGCTCTAAATCCGCCTCGCCATGTTCCAAAATCAAGTTTCTTCTTTCGCTTCTTCTCTTCAAGCGGATGAGCGATTGTGGTAGATACAGTATCAATGGTTACTTCCCTTTGAACGATTACTGTTTTACCATCAAGAACAATGGTGTCATTTGAAAGTGACATGAAGCCTGAAGCAATGGAAGCAGAAAAAACGAAAACGAAAAAGAGCAGCATCTTTTGGATACTGCTCGCAATTCGAATATTGTATTGTTTTAAAGTCATTCTTTGAGATGACAACGAATATAGGTCAATCTTACTTTTGAACAGTCACCTTCACTGGTAAAGTGATGTGAATGGTTTCGTTGTCAGAATCAAGCTGCGTTAACAAACTTGAAAGGTTTGGTGACTTAAGGTGATTCATCCAATCAATTGGAAGTTGTGATTTATTCAACTTAACCATTGATTCCATTTGAATTCCTGCCTCTGGCTGAACTGTTTTGGCATGATTAATTTCTGATATTTGTTGATCATTTTGTCCTGATGAACCTCCATCTATAACGAAAACAGGACTGGTGCTCAGATTCTGATTTACCTTTTTCACTGGTGCAGTCGGCAATGTGCTTATCACCTTCTCCGTACTTTCTTTCACAGTTAAGGACTCAGGTAATTCACTTTCGTCAAGTGCTTGATCAACATTCTGAATCGCCAATCTGTTGTGCACTGAACTTAATACCAATTCTGTATTCATGTGTGGAAGCACTGCTATTTGTCCATTAACTGAACTTTCGCCACTGTTCAGAACAAATGCTCCCGCAATCCCAGCTCCTAAAAGCAGGGCTGCATAATATACATTCAGTCTATTCCAGGCGAGGTGGAAAAAACTTCCTTTCGCCATGCGTTGTTTAATAGCTGCTTGTGCTCCGGCGGGCGGTGCTGCTTCATAACCTTGCAACCCTTCTCGGAACATTTCAAAAAATGGATCATCGTGCCGCTTCATCATATCCTCACAGATTAATCTTACTCATTTCAGCTAATTCTCTTTGAAGGTATTTCTTCGCCCTAGAAAGCTGAGATTTTGAAGTATTTATGTCGATGCGAAGTGCATCAGCAATTTCTTTGTGTTTATACCCTTCAACAACGTACATGTTGAAGACCATTTTATATCCGGCTGGCAGTTTATTAATTGCCTCCATCAATTCTTCTTTTGAAAATTCACAGTTTTGATCTGGCCCTAAGTCCGCGCTTAAATCATGTGATTCTGTCACGTCATCGTGATAGGCATGCTTCAAATGTTTTCTATAGTGCGTAATGGCCGTATTGATCATTATGCGTCGAATCCAACCTTCAAATGACTTGTCTTGAGAATACATGTTGATGTTCTTGAAGATTTTTATAAATCCTTCTTGAAGCACATCTTCCGCATCAAATGAGTTGCGTGTATACCTTAAACATGTACCAAAGAGCATCTTGGAGAACCTGGCATAGAGCATGTCCTGGTACTTCCCTTTGTTGCTTTTGCAACCTTCGATGATTTCTCTAAGGTCAGTCATTATTTGGTTTGTTCAAGTATAAGACACCCTATAGATTAAAAGGGTTGCGCCCAAATGAAAAATAAACTACCAAGAGGTGAAAGCCAGAATTCCCCTACAAGAAGTGTTCTTTCTTCATGTCAAGCCAAGAAAGGGCAGAATTGCAGAAAATGTCTTCAACAACTTGCTCACTGAGGCCAGCTTCAGTGATAAATTTCCCAATTTCCAAGTCGCCAAGCGGAAATGGATAATCAGTTCCCAAGCTTACTTTTTCTGACCCCACCATGTCCAGAACGTACTTGAGCATTTTTTCATCATGCGTGATGCTGTCTACCCAAAACTTACCTAAGTAATCTCTAGGGTTAACGGGATTGTCAATGGCTACTAAGTCTGGCCGGCAATTGTAGCCGTGCTCTACCCGCCCAATGGTGGCTAAAAAAGAACCACTCGCATGTGAAAAGTTAAAACGAAGCTTTGGCAAACGTTCTAGAACGCCACTGAAAATTAAAGAACAGATAGCTCTGCTTGTTTCTGCCGGCATTCCCACGAGCCATGGAAGCCAGTATTTCTCCATGTCTTTCTTGCCCATCATATTCCAAGGATGAATCATGATGCACATCCCCAATTCTTCTGCTGCCTCAAAAATGGGAAAGAAATTTTCGTCTGAAAGGTTCCTGTTGTTAATGTTACTTCCAATCTGAATCCCTTTCAATCCGATGGCTTTGCAGCGCTCTAACTCCTGAATAGCGAGCTCTGTATCTTGCATTGGAATGGTCCCCAAACCAACATAATTTTTCGGATACCTGACCTGCAAATCAGCAAGATCATCATTTAAAAACTTTGATACTTCAAGGCAATCAGCAGGTTTCGCCCAATAAGAAAACATCACTGGAATGGTGCAAACAACCTGAACCTGTGTGTCAAATTTCGCGTACTCCTCAATGCGTTGTTCCGCATCCCAGCAGTTGGCGGCGATCTCACGGAAAAAACGACCTCCTTGCATCATCCGGGCAAACCCTTGCCTATGGTGTTCCAAATGAATGAAATCACCATATCCAAAAACCTCAGCCCATCTGGGAAACTTGGCTGGTAGAATATGGGTGTGCATGTCGATCTTCAGCATCGTTTTTTCCTTTTCAGCGAAAATAGCCTTTTCAATGCGATTAGAAAATTTCAATTTCGACTTAAGCCAAATTAGACGGCTCTCTCAAATCTTGCTTTTAGCCTAAATGAGAACAAGGTTATGTCTCCCCCTTTCAGTCTTGGAGTTCACTTGGGAAATTCTCATCCAAAAATGATGCTGAAAAATGACGCCCCCTCACAAACATACCCTATCTAATTGTTTTACAGCATACTAAAAAAAAATCAGATGTGTAAAATTAAATTGATTTTGATCGACATTCGCACTGAAAATCAGCACGAATTAAACACGCTCATGTGATCGCCTAACCGCTCATTTTCAATCATAATGAACGCTATGGATCTCATTGAAAATATTGAGCTGTCTCTTTTGAACATTGATGATTATCAAGAGCTGAAAGAGGCTATGATTGATTCCTATCTGAACATGCCTGACAGCTACTGGCGGGAGCAACAGATTCACAAACTGATCAATTTATTTCCTGAAGGACAGGTCGTAATTAAAATTAACAACCAGATTGCAGGTTGCGCCCTTTCCATTATCCTAGACTATAACAAATTTGAAGACGGACATACTTACAGAGAGATCACAGGAAATTACACCTTTAGTACACATGATGTAAATGGAGATGTTCTTTACGGAATAGACGTGTTTATAAAGCCTGAATTTAGAGGGTTGAGATTGGGCAGAAGACTCTATGATTACCGAAAAGAATTGGCTGAACGTTTGAACTTGAAAGGAGTCGCTTTTGGTGGGCGAATCCCGAATTACTATAAGTATGCAGGTGAGCTTTCACCGAAAGAATACATCAGCAAAGTTAAACGAAAGGAAATTCATGATCCGGTCTTGAACTTTCAGATATCGAATGATTTTCACCCTTCAAAAGTGCTCAAAGGATACTTAGAAGGAGATGCTGCCTCAAGTGAGTTTGCTGTGCTTCTTGAATGGGATAACATCTACTATGAAAAGCCCTCTAAAAAAGTGAGCGCTCTGAAAAAAGTTGTTCGTCTGGGTCTGATTCAGTGGCAAATGCGTCCTTACAAAGACCTTGATGAACTGCTTCAACAAGTAGAATTCTTCGTGGATGCCGTTTCGGGCTACCGCTCAGATTTCGCCCTATTTCCAGAGTTCTTTAATGCACCGTTGATGGCTGATAACAATCACATGTCAACTCCGGAGGCCATTCGGGAATTGGCAAAGCATACTTCAGTAATTGTTGACCGCTTCGCGAAGTTGGCTATCTCCTACAACATCAATATCATTTCAGGAAGTATGCCTGAAATAAAAGATGACCGACTCTACAACGTAGGGTATTTGTGCAAACGTGATGGCTCCATTGAACGCTACGAAAAATTGCATGTGACACCAGATGAGGCCAAAGTATGGGGCATGGAAGGGGGATCGCAAATAAAAGCTTTCGACACTGATTGTGGTAAAATTGGTATTCTTATTTGTTATGACTCTGAATTTCCTGAATTGAGCAGACTTTTGGCAGATGAAGGCATGGATATCCTATTCGTACCCTTTTTGACTGATACCCAAAACGGATATTCTAGGGTACGCCATTGTGCACAAGCACGCGCCATTGAAAATGAATGCTATGTGGCCATTGCTGGAAGCGTTGGAAACCTCCCTAAGGTGCAGAACATGGACATCCAATTTGCCCAGTCAATGGTATTTACGCCGTGTGATTTCTCTTTCCCCGCGAATGGAATTAAAGCCGAGGCAACACCAAATACGGAGATGATCTTGATTGCTGATGTAGACATTGACTTGCTGCGCGAACTGAACCAATTTGGCAGTGTTCGCAACTTGAAAGACCGCAGAACAGACCTCTTCGAACTGAAACGAAAAGAACTATAACCCTTAGTTCCCCCGCAGTCACCAATCATTATAGCCTTGGCGTGAATGAAACTCAGACATCCATCTCAGTGAACCAACAGAACAATCACCCTCGTCTTGGAGGTTCTTAGAAGGAAAGAGATCTGAACATTTTAGCGACGCATTAAACAAACGAGACAGAAATCAACGCCCTGGCTCACAGTGATGTCTGCGTTCTTTTCATGGGAGTCCCATGGAATTAAGAAAAGTTGAATGCAGTTAAAAGAAAAGTTAAAACAGGCAACCTAAGTGCTGAAGAACAAAACAATTGGATCGAAATACAGAAAGGAAGCTGAAGAACTTTTTGAAGTGTGTGACTAATTACTTTTTGGTGCGTTTGAGTTCGAGCATGTTCACTCCATTCGTTTCAAAATCAATCACTTCCTTCCGAACGAAGTGAGATACTTGATCATAAAACAAAGGGATCACTGGAGCGTCTTGCATAATCAGACTGTCCATGGATTGATATAAACTCAGTCTCTCTTTGGGCGAAGCAAGATTAGCAGCATCATACAAAGAATCAAATGTCTGATTTGAATAGTGCGTATAATTAGGCCCTCCAGGGCAAAAATTCTGACTGTAAAATAGCATCAGAAAGTTTTCAGCGTCAGGATAATCTGCCAACCAAGATTTACGGAATAGCAGTGCTTGTGATTTCGCCACTTTTTCTCTGTGAGATGAACTTGCAAGCACATCTATTTCAACTTGAATGCCAATTTGTGCCCATTGGAACTGCAAGAATTCGCACAAGTCTACGTAGTCACTTGTGGTGCTCAAGGGAATTGAGGGCAACCCCTTTCCATCAGGATACCCCGCTTCTTTGAGCAGTTCTTTAGCCTTGACTAAATCGAACCGAACACCATACTTCGCCTTTTCATTGTATGCTGGCAGCCCTTTTGGCACAAAACCATGTCCGGCTTCATACACGGAGTTATTTCTCAAATAGCGCACCATCGCCTCGCGGTCTACACTGTAGTTCAAAGCCTGTCTTACCAACCTATTTTTAAGCGGATGGCCTTCCAAAATAGCCGCAGAATCATCTACCAGAATTCCGATGTAGTCTGTTTTAATAAAGGGGACACGCTGGAAATTTAGTTTATCATTGAACGCTTCGCGAAGCTCCCCAGTAGGAAGCAGTAACTCATCTTTAAAGGAGCTGTGTAAGCCCGACATAAAATCGTATTTCCCTTGCAATAGGCCGAGGTATTCAGCACTCATATCACGAACGAATTCTACTTTCACGGCATCGAGGTAAGGGAGTTGAACTCCTTCCTCATCATACTCCCAAAACTGTTCATTTTTATGAAACACAAGGGCCACATCTTCCATCCAAAAAGCAAACTTAAAGGGCCCTGTACCGATGGGGTTCGATCTAAAATCATTCCCGAAATGTTCAACAATTTCTTCTGGAACGATGTTGGCATATTGCGTGCACAGCATCCCTAAAAATGGCGGAAAAGGTTTGTTTAAATGAAGGCGAAGTGTTGATGAATTGACCACTTCAATTGGCCTTTCAGACCTCAGAGGATCAAAAATCCATTTACCCGGGGAGGCTGTTTTTTCATCCAAAATACGATTGAAGCTGTAAAGCACATCAGCAGCTGTTACGGCTCTATTTCCTTCTGGAAAGAGATCAGAAGAGTGGAAGAATACATTTGGACGGAGGGAAAAAGTGTACGTAAGTCTGTCATCACTGACCTCCCAACTTTCAGCTATAGATGGCTGAATTTCAAGGTTTTCGTCTAGAGCAACCAGTCCGTCAAATACTTGATTGACCGCCCACATGTTTTCCAAATTACGTGCAAAGGCCGGATCCAAAGAGGTGATCCCATTGGACTCATTGTAAGTGAAAACGGCTTTTTTTTCCGTTTCGCTTGAGCCCTCATAGCAGGCGCTAAAACAAGACGTCAGAAGAAGTAAAATAGTACAGTTAATCTGCAGCTTCATAGCTGCGAAGATATATGAACTTACTCGTTCATTGCATTTCGAATCACATCAACTGATTCCGGATTGTAATACCGGTCAGCTTTGCGCTGTCCTGAGGTGGTGTAACGCTCCCATCCCCCAATTTTAAAACCGTAATTGTACATTCCTCTAGACTCTACCTTTCCGTTGGAATGATAAAAAACGAATTCTCCATGCTCCATGAACTTCTCATCCATAAAGATGTAAATGCCTTCAGCTTTTACAAATTCTTCTCTTGTTCGAATCGTCGCTTTGAAGGTGTTATCCGCAATTTCAACAAGTTCCCTTTCAAAAGAAGACTTGCGTTTTTTGGTTTCCTCAAGCTTGATGTCTAAGTAGTCTTTCTCCTGAGCTGAGACTTGTACGAAAGATATTAGCGCAAAGGCTAACAAACTGAATTTAACTAGTATTTTCATTGTGTGCTTTTCTACTAGTGCTTACGACGAAATTACATGAAGGTTTCATTCTTTAAAACAACCAGAGAACTGAGCTGTTAAAAGCCAGTAAAGTTGATGGTGTCGCAAGCTCATTTACCTAACTTCGCCGATCTCAGTTTATCTGAAAAAATGCTCAAAAAATCACTCGTTTCATTTCTCTTTTTCACCTTATTTTGCACTTCGTTCGGACAAGATAAATTCACGATAAGTGGCACTATTACTGATGCTTTAGACGGTGAGTCTATTGTTGGTGTAAATGTAATTGTGAAAGAATTAACCCAGGGCGTTCCTACAAATGTCTACGGGTTTTACTCTTTAACAATTCCAGAAGGAACGTACACCATTTCCTACAGCTTTATAGGCTATCAGACTACAGAGAAGAAAGTGGTCTTAAATCAAAATACTTCCATCAGTTTAGAACTTCAATCAGGTGTAATTGAAGGTCCTACTGTTGTTATTCAAGGCGAAAAGAGTAAGAACACGGAAAGCACAGAAATGGGACGCACCAGCTTCGAGGTGGAGACCATCAAAAAATTACCGGCGTTGCTAGGGGAGGTAGATATTCTCAAAACCATTCAGTACTTACCTGGAATTCAAGCCGCTGGAGAAGGAAACAGTGGCTTTTACGTGCGTGGCGGAGGTCCTGATCAAAACCTAATTCTGCTTGACAACGCCACCATTTACAATGCTTCTCACCTTTTCGGATTCTTTTCTGTCTTCAATGCAGATGCGGTCAAAAGCGTAGAAGTGATCAAAGGAGGAATGCCCGCTGAATATGGCGGACGGGTTTCTTCGGTCTTAGACATTACTTTAAAAGAAGGGAACAAAAAGGAGTACGTTTTTGAAGGGGGCATTGGTTTAATTAGCTCACGCTTCACGGCGCAAGGGCCTATCAAAAAGAACGTCTCTAGCTTTATTATTTCAGGCAGACGAACCTACATAGATGTATTAGCGCGACCGCTGATTGAGGGGAATCCAAATTTTGCTGGGTCTGGTTATTACTTCTTGGATTTGAATGCTAAATTCAATCATCGTTTTTCTGATAAAGATCAAATTTTTGTCAGTGGTTATTTCGGAAGAGATGTCTTCACCTTCAATAGTTCGCAAGTAGGTTTTGGCTTGGATATCCCATGGGGCAATACCATGGCTTCATTGCGCTGGAATCACTTGTTCAGCGATAAGCTGTTCATGAATACGAACCTGACCTACAGCAAATATGAATTCGCATTCAACGGCAGCCAAGACGCCTTTCAATTCAGTCTACAATCTGGCATTGAAGACTGGTCAGGAAAAGTTCAATTCAGTTGGTATCCAAATCTAAAACATGAAGTTAAAGGCGGAGTTGATTATGTGTATCACACTTTTTCGCCTAGCCAAGCCACCGCTCAATCTGAAGACGTTGTGTTTGACCTAGGAGAAAACATGCTGACCTACAGCCATGAAACTTCACTTTACATCCAAGATGAAATTACAGTATCCGATGTACTGAAAGTCAACGTCGGTCTTCGCTATTCCTCTTTTGCTCATGTTGGTCCGTTTACCCGTTTTGTTGAAGACCCAAATCAATCTGATTTTTCTCAAACACAACCCAACGAAACCATTGTTTATGGCCAAGGTGACCTCGTAAAATTCTATGGCGGATTTGAGCCCAGGCTCAGTGCTCGGTACACGCTCAATGAACGTTCATCAATCAAAGCAGGCTTCTCACAGAATTATCAATATGTACATTTGGCTAGCCTCACTCCCACCTCGCTTCCGGGCGATGTTTGGCTGCCAAGTTCAGACGTGGTGAATCCTCAATTTGGAGCGCAATATTCTGTTGGTTACTTCAGAAATTTCGCCAATGATAAGTGGGAAACATCAGTGGAGCTGTATTACAAAGACATGGATAATCTGGTAGAATATGAAGAAGGAGCTTCGCCAGAAAATACGTTGAACAACAATACAGACAGTCAATTGGTTTTCGGCAGCGGATACTCTTATGGAGCTGAGCTGTTCATTAAAAAATCATTTGGTGATTTGAACGGTTGGATTGGTTATACCTGGAGCAAAACCATGCGCCTATTCGAAGACTTGAATGATGGGAATGAATATCCTTCCCGCTTTGATCGCAGACATGATTTGAGCTTGGTTTTGAGCTATAAACTCAATGACAAATGGGAATTCGGAGGGGTATTCGTTTATGGAACGGGAAGTGCTATAACCTTGCCTGTTTCAAGGTATTTCTATGAAGGAAGAGTGGTTGATGTTTATGGAGACCGAAATAGCTTTCGCATGGCAGCCTATCACCGAGTAGATTTCGCCGCAACGCTCACGCCGAAAAATTCCAAGAAAAGTATTGACCCTGAAACGGGCAACGAGATCAGAACTCCTCGTGGATTTAAAAGTTCGTGGGTTTTCTCCGTTTACAACTTGTACAACAGACAGAACCCGTATTTTATTTACTTTGGTAACGACGGAAACTTGAGTGAAGGAAACCTAGAAATAAAAGCGTTCCAAGTGAGCCTCTTTCCTATTTTACCTTCTGTCACATGGAATTTTCGTTTTTAACCTATGAAAGCACTTCAAACACTCAATAAATACCTTTGGAAATACAAAGGGAGACTGCTTCTCGGGACGCTTTTCATTGTGCTCACGAACATTTTTGCTGTTTTCTCTCCTCAGTTAGTCGAAGATGCGGTTGGTGTGCTTCGCGAAGCAAATGTGAACTATTTCGAACCTGTGGGTGAAGCAGATGCCAATGGCACTCCCATAGATAAAGACGCATTGGTTGCTGGCAAAGAATTGAGCGCGTCAAAGGTCTTGGGATACATTTCTGAATTCACGGGCATTGGTAAATCATCGTATTCATTGAGCAACTGGGATGACCTTCTAAAATCTCTTGGTGCCATTGCAGTATTGCTTTCCATTGTTTACATCATCACGTACATCATTAAGGGCATCTTCTTGTTCATGACCAGACAGACCATCATTGTGATGTCAAGACTGATTGAGTTCGACATGAAAAATGACATTTACAGTCATTATCAAAAGTTGAGTATGGCATTTTACAAGCGGAATAATACGGGAGATTTGATGAACCGCATTAGTGAAGATGTGAGTAAAGTCAGAATGTACCTTGGCCCTGCAGTGATGTACACTTTGAACCTCATTGTACTGATGGTGCTGGTAGTTGGTGTAATGTGGTCTAAGAACAAAGAGCTCACTCTGTATGCTTTGCTGCCGCTTCCATTCATGTCTATTGGCGTATACTATGTGAGCACTTTGATCAACAAACGCAGTGAAGCAGCTCAGCGTCAGCAGTCCAAGCTGAGCACAATGGTTCAGGAAAACATTTCTGGCATTCGGGTATTGAAGGCCTATAGCAGAGAAAAAAGCAGTCATGAAACGTTTACTGCTGAATCAGATGAGTACAAAATGCGTGCCCTCGATTTAGTAAAAATAGACGCGCTTTTCATGCCCATCATTGTTTTACTTGTAGGGTTGAGTACAATTCTCACTATTTACATTGGCGGACAGAAAGTGATTTCTGGGGAATTAGAAATCGGTGTGATTTTCTCGTTCGTGTTTTATGTCAATCTACTAACCTGGCCGTTCGCGTCTGTTGGTTGGGTCACTTCATTGGTTCAGAAAGCTGAGGCCTCGCAAACAAGGATCAATGAGTTCTTGGGAACGAAACCCGAAGTTGAAAACAAAGCTGAGCGCAAAGAGGCCATCAAAGGAGACCTTACGTTTAACAATGTTTCATTCACCTATCCTGATTCTGGTATCCAAGCTTTGAAGAATGTCTCTTTTAGTTTGAAAGAAGGAAAAACACTTGCTATCATTGGAAGAACAGGGAGCGGAAAATCAACCATTGCCAATCTAATCATGCGCCAGTATGACCCAATAGACGGACAAATAGAATTGGACGGATTTGCTTTGCCTGATCACAACCTCTTTCAGGTGAGAGAAAACATTGGTTATGTGCCGCAGGAGGTATTCCTTTTCTCAGAAAGTATTGCTCTAAACATTGGGTTTGGAGTAGACAATGCAACACAAGAGATGATTGAACAATCAGCTAAAGATGCGCAAGTACATGGCAACATTATGGGGTTTCCTAAAAAATACGATACACTTTTGGGCGAAAGAGGGATTAACCTTTCTGGCGGACAGAAGCAACGCATTTCAATTGCACGTGCACTCATAAAGTCACCTAAAATACTGATGTTCGATGATTGTTTATCTGCAGTTGATACAGAGACAGAGGAAGCCATTCTTTCAAACCTGAAGCGACTCATGAAAGACAAGACTTCCATTATCATCAGTCACAGAGTATCCTCCATTAAGCATGCTGATCAAATCTTGGTTTTGGAAGATGGGATCATAATAGAAAGCGGCACCCACCAAGATTTGGTAGATGCCGCTGGTTCTTATTCTGAGCTTTACCAGAAGCAACTTCTGGAAGAGGAAAAGACTGATTAATTACAGTTTATTCCAAATACATTCAAGAAGGCCAATACATCTGTGGTGTTAACCAAGCCATCACCATCCATGTCAGCAACACATCCTTCTGAACAAGCAAAATCTCCAAGTAAGATCAGGATGTCTGAGACATTGCGAAGACCGTCTCCATCGAAATCACCTAAGCAAGTTACTTGTTCCTCGTCCAGGTCAATTACATCGTTGCAGTTATTATCTATCCCTTCTCCCGTTCCTGGTGCATTAGGAAAGACGAATTCGTTCGTATCATCACAATCTGTATTGTCAGAAACAAATCCTATTTGAGGCGCACATAGCTGAACACTATTTGCTGCATCTCCAAAACCATCGTTGTCTGCATCTTCATAATAGGTCATTGTGGAAACGCATGAACCATTGTCACAAAGTGCAGTCACATCATAATTGCATGCCGTCACATCTGTGCATCCGTCTTGAAGAACACAAGATCCATTATCACAAGTGGCTGCAGGATCAAAGTTGCAGGCTGTTGCATCAGTGCATCCATTAGGAAGAATACAAGATCCATTATCACAGGTTGCAGCAGGGTCAAAGTTGCATGCTGCTGCATCAGTGCATCCATTTGGAAGAATGCATGACCCATTATCACAAGTGGCTGCAGGATCAAAGTTACAGGCTGCTGCATCAGTGCATCCATTTGGAAGAATACAAGATCCATTATCACAGGTTGCAGCAGGGTCAAAGTTACAGGCTGCTGCATCAGTGCATCCATTAGGAAGAACACATGTTCCATCATCACAGGTTGCAGCAGGATCAAAGTTACAGGCTGCTGCATCAGTGCACCCATTTGGAAGAATGCATGAACCATTGTCAATGCTTGCTGCAGGATTAAAGTTACAGGCCAGAGGATCTGTACATCCACTTGTTGGTATAGTGATGCAGAAAGACTCAAGGATCCCTGACCCATAATTTGCCGCAGCCATTTGAACCAATACGTTACCGTCAGAATCTATGATTGAGTAATCTCCGTCAATCGCACAACCGGATTCAATTCCAGATAGCCCATCTCCAAAAGAGTCTAGGATCTCAAATTCATAGCACCCTTCTTGAAGACAGAAATCATCTGTGAATAATGTTTGATTACCGAGCGTACCTCCAGCAACCTGTTGAATGATATTCCCTTGGTCATCACGTAGTGTCCAACTCACCTCAGCACCCCAACAGTCTGTTAAAAGTGAAAGCGTTGCATCAAAACAAGGATAGGTGCAACTTCCATCATCTATGGTTGCAGCAGGATTGTAATTGTCTGCTGTGTTGTCTGTACAACCTAAAATATCATTCACACAATCAAATACCAAGAACGAAACAGTGGCCCTGTATGAATCAAAAGAACCAACTCCTTCAATTACAAGATTAAGATCTCCAGTAACATCTGGAAGGTTCGTTAAGGTTAAAGTATAACTACCTGCCCCTACACCATTTGCAGAGAAAGTAGCAACGGCACCCGCAGGAAGCCCTTCTATTACTGAAAGGTTAACTGGTCCTTCCCAGCCAATTTCAACAGTAAGATCAACCACCACATCATCTTCATAGCAATAGCTCTCTTGAACCGTACTCGCATTTAAAAACTGTGGTTGAAGCAAAAACAGTCCTTCCTCAATGTGGCTAACAGCTACAACTCCTGAGGGGAAGTAGGGGTAATTACTCCATGACCCATTAAATTGTGCTGAATTGCTTGAAGGATAAAGATCAAAATAAGCCACCTCTGAAAGGTTGGCGTTTGAAACATCTACTGCGTCAAGGATGCGCAACCCGGCGCGGTAATTAGACTGGTAAACAAGATTGCCCTTGATATAAAGATTGTGGTCAATGGCGTTCTCTGTGCTCAAAAACTCTCCAATCACAAAGGGAGCATCTAGATCTGACACATCCCAAATTATAGTTCTTGTTGGAATTCCTGAATTGGCCTCATCTAGCTCATCTCCCAAGAGGAAATAAGTATGATCTTCAGTTACCCAACCTTGGTGCGCATAATTCGAATTTGAATACCCAACTCTAGACAATTGCTGCGTATCTGTGGGATCGTTCACATCAACAATTGTGAGGGTATTCTCATTGGCATTGAAGGCAATCTGTTTGCCAACATGTGCAAAATCTGGTCCGTTGTACGTTACTACTTGTGCATCATGTGTGTAGCCATCAGCAGCAAAATCACCAGCAATCACAGGAACCAACGGATTCGAGATATCTACAATGTGCATACCACCACTGAAGGTATTTGTTCCCACTGCATAAGCAAGGCCTACTTCCTCATTGATCACAATGTTGTGTGCGTTTCCGAATCCTGCATAGTGTGCATCTTCAGTAAAAGTTTCAGGAATAGATACTACGTTTCTCAATCTTGTTAGATCAAATACTTGCATTCCGTGTCCGCCTGCTTCACTTACAATGAAGGCATAATTGTCATATACTTTAACATCTCTCCAAATTGTAGATGTTGTATGGGTTGGGAGTTCCCCCAAGTAAATAGGATTTATAGGGTCTGAGATATCAATGAAACAAGTTCCATCTCCTTTTCCAAGCAGCACGTATTCTTTTCCATCCAAAGCATCTGTCCAGCCCCAAATATCATTGTATTCAACACCACCTCCTCCTAGCTCTGAAGAGGGCATGAACGCCAGCAAGTTTACATTATTACAGGGGTATATTCCTGCTGCCAAGCCATTTTCACAAAGGTCTTGTGCTGAGGAAGAAATTGATAATAAAAGACCCATTGCTATCAAAAAATGTTGGGCCATTGCGCGAAAGGAATACATATTTGTTATCTTGTTAAGGTACGCTCTAAGATACAAATAATCTTGCGCTTCCTCTACAGAACAAGGAACCTAGTGCATTGTTTTGACTAAAAGACATCAATGAATGTAATCATCACAGGTGGATCTGGACTCATAGGCTCAGCCCTCTCTAAAGCCTTAGTTCATAAAGGACATCAAGTTGTTATTTTGACCAGAAATGCGGAAAATAAATCTTCAAAGAAGGATATAACCTATGCTGAATGGGACCCTTCAAAGCTTAAAATTGATCAATCAGCTGTAGATGCTTGTGATGCAATAGTTAATCTGGCTGGTGCTAACGTTGCTCAACGGTGGACCAATTCTGCTAAAAAAGAAATTCTTACTAGTAGAATCCTCAGCACGCGAACGGTGGTAAAAGCCCTTGAAAAAACAGCCTCAAAAACACTCATAAATGCTAGTGCAATTGGAATTTATCCTTTTGGATCTGACACTTTTGATGAAGACACTGCTCCTGGAGATGGATTCTTACAAGATGTTGTAAAAGCTTGGGAAGAGGAAGGACAAAAAGCAAAAAACAGTCGACTCGCATTTGTGCGTATTGGCGTTGTTTTATCTAAAGATGGTGGTGCTTTGGAAAAGCTGATTCCACTTTTCAAATTAGGACTGGGATCTGCTGTGGGTTCAGGAAAGCAATGGCAAAGCTGGATACATATAGATGATTTGGTTTCCCTCTTTATTCACATATTAGAAAACCCAGAAATTCAAGGAGTCTTTAATGGAGTATCACCAAACCCTGTTACCAATCATTATTTCTCAAAAAGTCTTGCCCAGAGCATGAACAAGCCATTCTGGGCGCCAAAAGTCCCCGGATTTGTTCTGAAGTTAGTTTTTGGTGAGATGTCTCAAATCATTCTTAATTCTCAAAAAGTGGTGTCAAAAGAACATGCTAAAATCAATTTTAATCTGAAGCATGTCCACATAAATGACGCATTTAACGAGCTTCTCTAGTTCGTCCCACTCCTTTTTCATTTTCTGGCCAGAATAATTTACCTCCAGTTCGTCCTAAAAAAGGATCTAAAATAAAAAAGCCCCCTCTTCAATGAAGAGGGGGCTTTCTATCTACACTTAGCTATTAATTCACCACAAACTGCTTCGCAGTCAGGGTGTTATCGCCTACTATAATGAAACTGTAAACTCCAGCTTCAAAGCCACTTACATCAATTCTAGTAACTCCCGTGAATGTGTTTGTAGCAATCACACGACCAGCTTGGTCAATGATTGTGTACTGCGTTCCTGCAGGCACATCACCTGAAATGTTAATTACATTTTGTGCAGGGTTAGGATAAATGCTAATTGCATCAATATTTACCGCTTCAACATTTGTTGGAGGAAGCAATACTGCGTTAATCACGTGCACTACTCCGTTCTCTGCCTCAAGATCAGCAATGATTACCATTGCGTCATTGATCATTACGTTTCCGTCTACAATAGTCACAATAACATCTTCCATGTTAAACAAAGTCTCAATTGCATCTCCATCTGAAAGGTCTCCTGAGAATGTTGCTCCAGCAGCTACGTGGTAGAGCAAGATACTAGCAAGTGCTCCTGTTGGATCATCAAGCAATGCATCAAGCACTCCATCAGCAAGAAGCTCGAATGCATCATCAGTTGGTGCAAATACTGTGAATGGTCCATCTCCTGAAAGGGCTCCAGCCAAATCTGCTGCAATTACTGCTGTTTCAAGAATTGTGTGAACTGGACTTGCAACAATAATGTCTACTACCGTTGCTGGCAATGTTGCCGGCACAAGAACTGCGTCAATTACGTGCACTACTCCGTTTTCTGCCTGAAGATCAGCAACAAGAACCATTGCGTCATTGATCATTACGTTTCCGTCAACAATTGTTACCGTTACGTCTTGTCCAAACAAGGTTGGTACTAGTTGTCCGTCTGAAAGGTCTGCTGCTAATGATGTACCATTTGCAACGTGGTAAAGCAATACGTCTGCTAATGCTCCTGTTGGATCTGCAAGCAATGCATCAAGCACACCCATTGGCAGGTTAGCAAATGCGTCATCTGTTGGTGCGAATACAGTGAATGGCCCGTCTCCTGAAAGCGCATCTACCAATCCTGCTGCAATTACTGCAACTTCTAATGTTTCGTGCACTGGGCTCCCAACAATGATGTCAACTACTGTACCTGGAAATTCAACAGGGACAAGTACAACATCAATTACGTGAACTACTCCGTTCTCTGCTTCAAGATCAGCGATAATTACCGTTGCGTCATTGATCATTACAACCCCATCAGCAATCGTTACCATTAGATTTTGTCCAAACAAGGTTGGGATCATTTGTCCGTCTGAAAGGTCAGCCGCAAATGTTGCTCCCGTCGCAACGTGGTTTAACAAGATGTCTGCCAATACTCCTGTTGGATCCATAAGCAATGCATCAAGCAATCCTGTTGGTAGGTTGGCAAATGCGTCATCTGTTGGTGCGAATACAGTGAATGGTCCTGCTCCTGAAAGCGTTCCAGCCAAATCTGCTGCAATTACTGCCGCCTCTAGTGTTTCGTGAACTGGGCTGCCTACAATGATGTCTACAACTGTTGCAGGCAATGTTGCTGGCACAAGAACTGCATCAATTACGTGTACTACTCCGTTTTCTGCTTCAATATCAGCTACAGTAACCATAGCGTCATTGATCATTACGTTTCCGTCAACAATTGTTACCGTTACGTCTTGGCCAAACAAAGTTGGTACTATTTGTCCGTCTGTAAGAGTTCCAGAAAGAACAGCTCCAGAAACAACATGGTAAAGCAATACGTCTGCTAAAGCTCCTGTTGGATCTGCAAGCAATGCATCAAGAACACCCATTGGCAGATTGGCAAATGCGTCATCTGTTGGTGCGAATACAGTGAATGGTCCTGCTCCTGAAAGCGTTCCAGCCAAATCTGCTGCAATTACTGCTACCTCCAATGTTTCATGAACTGGGCTGCCTACAATGATGTCTACAACTGTTGCAGGCAATGTTGCTGGCACAAGAACTGCATCAATTACGTGTACTACTCCGTTTTCTGCTTCAATATCAGCTACAGTAACCATAGCGTCATTGATCATTACGTTTCCGTCAACAATTGTTACCGTTACGTCTTGGCCAAACAAAGTTGGTACTATTTGTCCGTCTGTAAGAGTTCCAGAAAGAACAGCTCCAGAAACAACATGGTAAAGCAATACGTCTGCTAGAGCTCCTGTTGGATCTGCAAGCAATGCATCAAGAACACCCATTGGAAGATTGGCAAATGCGTCATCTGTTGGTGCGAATACAGTGAATGGTCCTGCTCCTGAAAGCGTTCCAGCCAAATCTGCTGCAATTACTGCTACCTCCAATGTTTCGTGAACTGGGCTGCCTACAATAATGTCTACAACTGTTGCAGGCAATGTTGCTGGCACTAGTACTGCGTCAATTACGTGCACCACTCCGTTGTCAGCTTCAATATCAGCTACAGTAACCATAGCGTCATTGATCATTACGTTTCCGCCTACAATTGTTACCGTTACGTCTTGACCAAATAAAGTTGGTACCATTTGTCCGTCTGAAAGAGCTCCAGAAAGAACAGCTCCAGAAGCAACATGGTAGAGCAATACGTCTGCTAAAGCTCCTGTTGGATCAGCTAGCAAAGCATCAAGCACTCCCATTGGTAGGTTGTTGAATGCATCATCTGTTGGTGCAAACACTGTAAATGGACCTGCTCCAGACAAATCATCGTCTAATTCAGCTGCTATAACAGCTGTTTCTAATGTTCCATGATCAGGACTGTCAATAATAACCTGGACCACGGTTTGCGCGTTCATTGCAAATGCAGCGAACATAAGTGCGATAGTGTAGAGATATCTTTTCATAATGTTTTTGAATTGTTTAATCGTTACAACTCATGACAACCTAAATTTGTTTATCCCCTCTGAAAACACATTAAACAGTTGTTGGAATCCCTCTGTATGTCAAGATGTAAAATCATGTTAAATTTTACGATTAAAAACTTGACTAACAGTGACTTATACTGTATGTCATTCCTGAAATCTCAAGACTCAAAATCAATCAAAATAAATTAAATGCAGCTAAAAACAAGGCTTTGAACAAAGGAGACTCAATGCTGTTATAATTTTGCATTTTTGAGAGAGGTGCAACGTAAGGTGAAATCAATTCGTTTGATTTTGGACAGGTAGCCTGGTGTAAAAGCCAGGCTATTTTTTTTATCTATGCATATGAAAAGAGACGATTTAGCCTTATTTTGGTTTAGAAGAGACCTCAGAATCATTGATAACGTTGGCTTAAACAAAGCTTTAACCTCTGGCAAGAAGGTATTATGTGTTTTCATTTTTGACACCACCATACTTGAAAGACTTGCAGCAAAAGATGATGCTAGAGTAACATTCCTTCACCAAGAACTCAAAAGAATTCAAGTGGAGTTAGAAGAAAAGGGTTCTACATTGATTGTTCGGCATGGAAAACCATCAGAAATTTGGACGAAATTGATTGAAGATTTCAATCCTTCCTCTGTTTACACAAATCGCGACTATGAACCCTACGCTCATGACCGTGATAAAGGAATTCATACACTATTGTCATCAAAAGACATCAAATTCATTGGTGCAAAAGACCAAGTCATCTTTGAGAAAAATGAAGTTACAAAAGACAACGGAGAGCCATACTCTATCTTCACTCCTTACATGCGCAAGTGGAAATCACTTTTAACAGAAGCACACATCACTCCTGTTCGCTCTGAAGACCATCTTGATTTTCTTCTACCAATAGATTCGGTTAAGATTCCCTCATTAGAATCAATGGGCTTCACTCAATCAGCCATCGAATTCCCTTCTGCCAAAGTCCAAAGTTCAATTGTTGCAAACTATGAAGACACCAGAGACATCCCCTCCATTAAGGGTACCACGCGGGTTAGTATGCATTTGAGATTTGGTACCATTGGAATTAGAACGCTTGTACAAATAGGGATGGCGAAAAGTGACAAGTGGCTGAATGAATTAATTTGGCGAGAGTTCTACCAAATGATCCTTTTCTTTCATCCTCAAACGGTAAATAAGGCCTTCAAACCGAAGTATGACCGGGTAGAATGGGTTAACAATGAAGTACATTTCAACGCGTGGTGTGAAGGAAAAACAGGCTATCCCATTGTAGATGCGGGAATGCGTGAGCTGAACAAAACAGGTTTTATGCACAACCGCGTTCGCATGATTGCTGCTAGTTTCCTTGTGAAGCATCTTTTGGTTGATTGGAGATGGGGAGAAAGGTATTTTGCAGAAAAACTACTGGACTTTGAGCTTGCCAGTAACGTTGGTGGCTGGCAATGGGCCGCAAGTTCTGGTTGTGATGCAGCTCCCTATTTTAGGGTATTCAATCCTTACGCACAGCAAAAGAAGTTCGACCCTGAATTTAAGTACATCAAAAAGTGGGTTCCCGAATATGGTTCAAGCTCCTATCCTGAAGCTATTGTTGAGCACAAAATGGCGAGAGAACGTGTACTTGCCGTTTACAAGGAGGCCCTTTCTGATTAGAGTGAAACCTACTTTCATACTACCTTTGCTGCATGAATCCATTGAAAGACTTGTTCGTTTTAGATTTATCGAGTGTTCTGGCAGGACCCTCCGTAGGCACCTTCTTTGCTGAATTAGGAGCACGGGTGATCAAGGTTGAAAACCGCAATCGAGGAGGCGATGTAACCAATCAATGGCGGCTTCCGCAAGAAAAAGACAAAAAGGTATCTGCTTACTACGCTTCTGTCAACTATTTGAAAGAAACGCATCTGATAGATTTAAAGACTGAAGAAGGCAGGGCACAAGTAAATAAGTGGCTTCGCGAAGCAGACATTGTCATTGAAAATTTCAAAGCAAAAGACCGAACAAAATTCGGAGTGGCTCCTGAAGTATTGAGGGCACATTTCCCGCAGCTCATTCACTGCCACCTCAAAGGGTTTTGGCAAGATGATGAGCGCGTTGCATACGATGTTGTATTGCAGGCTGAAGGTGGATTCATGAGCATGAACGGCACGGCAGACTCTGGTCCTGTTAAAATGCCCGTTGCCATCATTGATATTTTGGCTGCACACCAGATGAAAGAGGCTATACTACTCGCTTTGTTTCAGCGTGAAAAAACAGGCCATGGCTCTTATTCTGAGGTTTCATTGGAAGAAGCCGGGCTATCAGCTCTTACAAATCAAGCTTCAAACTTCTTAATGTCGAACCAAGTAGCGCAGCGCATGGGCAGTCAGCACCCTAACATCGCGCCTTATGGTGATACGTTTAAATGTGCCGATGGAATATCAATTGTTTTAGCGGTAGGGAGCGATGCGCAATTTCAACTGCTTTGCGCGCACATTGGGGCTGGTGACTTGGCGTTAGATGATCAATTTCAAACCAATGCGCAACGTGTAATCAACAGGCCAGGGTTGCAGCAGTCATTGACTAAACACTTAGGACGAATAAATTCTGGTGATTTCTTGAAGTATTGCCATGCTCATCAAATACCTGCAGGAGCAATTCGCTCAATTGATGAGGTCATGGATTCGCCAGCGGCAAAAAAGATGCTTCGCGAAGAGGATCAGCATGGAGAAAAAACCCAGCGTCTGTCATCCATCGCTTTTCAATTTAAAGAAGTTTAAATTACTTCGCTGGAAACAGCACTTGATACTCCTTTCTAGACTTATTGCGAAGAGAATTGCTTGTGAGCCAAGGGTTCAAGGTTTTCAAGATGTTGTAATTCGCGTCGTGTTCTAGGGCGAAATCTGCTAGATTATCAATTGTAGAATCTACAGTTACCGTGCGGGTTTTGTATGGCTGATATAAATCTTTTGGACGAACAACAAATCCGTAATTGCTCCCATTGTTAAGGATTTCTTTTACAGCCAAAATACGGTAGACATACCTTCCCGTTTCACTGTTCAACATTAAATCCCAATAGCTTTCAACCTGCTGTTTATTAAGTTGTGCGTTCACGCCGCCCATGCCCATGTTATAAGAAGCGGCTACCAATGCCCAATCTCCATATTTGTCATACGAGTTCTGGAGGTATTCACAAGCTGCTTGAGTTGCTTTTAGAACGTCATAACGCTCATCAACTTCATTGCTGATTTCCAGTCCGTAGCTCTTGCCTGTTGCATCCATAAATTGCCAAAACCCGCGAGCTCCTGCTGGAGAAACCGCGTTGGTCAAACCACTTTCAATTACCGCTAAGTATTTGAAGTCATCTGGAATGTTGTTCTTGGCTAGAATAGGCTCAATGATAGGGAACCATCTGTTTGCTCTTTTAAAAACTAGAAAGCTGTTGCTGTGCCAGTAGGTGTTCACTAGTAATTCGCGGTCCAATTTCTCTTTCACTCCAAATTTATCAAGGGGCACTTCTACTCCACCAAAAGTGACATCCTCAGGTGTAGCCAATGAGAACACTTTATAGTTCTCTTCGATGTGGTCTTGGTACTTCGCATCCATGTCTTTCTCAGGTAACCCTGAATCAAAAGAGAAAAGAGAGAGTGCAATGATTACGGCTGAAAAAGTAATGATTGGCCAGAAAAAAGCCTTAGGATTGGAAGTCATGAATAAGAGTATTTACCTTGTTGTAAGTTTCTTCGTGAAACCATAAAGAAAGATATGAAAACGACCAATAAATAAATCACCGTTCCCCATTTCAAACGAAATAATTCTTCTCCTTGGTATGTTAATAAGAAATATGCCCACATGCAATTCAAAAAAGACCAGAAAAAGTATGCAAGTGCAATGCTGCCATCTTTCATGCCTAAATACGACAAATTGTGTGTGCTGTGATCTCTCCCTCCTATGAAGGGCGATCTTTTATGACGAAGACGGTTAATGGTAACTAGGGTTGTGTCACAAAGCGGCGTGAACAGAACTAAAACAGGAAGCACCCAGTTTTGAGGCTTTGAAAATTGCCCAGAAATAGTAGGATGGTTCCAAATAAAAACAATGGTCACGCCTGCTACGAAGGCCCCCAAAAGTTGACTACCTGAATCTCCCATATAAAGCTTAGAAGGATGCCAATTCAACACCAAGAATCCTAGTAAAGTAGCAAGCATCCCAAGTGATAGCCAACCAATAAAGGAAGACGGATAAAGCCACCAAATCAATAATAAGGGAGGCAAAACAGCTACCGTAGTAACACCATCCATGTTATCTAGCATGTTCACTGAGTTCATTAAGCCTACAACCCAGAAAACCGTAATCAATAAGTCTGAAAAAACGCCTAGGCCGGTTTCAATAAACACTCCACCTAAAAATAAAACCAATCCACAAAATAATTGAGCTACAAACTTCAGCCAAGGCTTTGTATTGAATGCATCATCTGCTAGGCCCATCAGAAAAGCCAAAACCACAGACAATCCCAATGCCGCAATTTGAATTGACATGAGGGTTGTTTGATCTGCAAAAAGAAAGGCACAAATCATTGACACTAGGAAGCCGATGAAGAATGAAACACCACCAATAGTTGGCTTCGTTTGGCTGCTCCAACGAACTTGAAAATCAGCGGTTTGGTTTTTCGTCCCTAAGGTTCTCAAGAAGCGCAACAGCAAGAAGTTCACTGCCCCTCCTAAGGTTGCCAAAATCAGAACGTATAATAACATATTAAAGGGTAAATGGCGATTCGAATGATTGCCAAGGTGTGGCCTCAGCATCTTTATCACTGATCACAGGGTCTTCATTGCCCCAGTCAATCCCTAAATCGGGGTCATTCCAAAGCAGGTTTCGTTCACATTCTTTGTTGTAAAACCCTGTACACTTATAAGAGAAGATGGTCTGGTCTTCTAGGGTTAAAAACCCGTGTGCAAATCCCGGAGGAATCCAAAACTGAAGTCTATTCTTCGCTGAAAGAATCACAGATTGGTGTTGCCCAAACGTTGGCGAATCTGTGCGTAAATCTACCGCAATGTCTAAGACAGCTCCATGACAGACCCGCACTAGTTTCCCTTGCTGAGCAGGAGGTATTTGAAAATGCAATCCGCGCATGGTATTGGCTAACGAACCTGATTCATTGTCTTGCACAAAGTTCACCTCCAAGCCTGTGGCCTCTTGAAAGCGTTGTTGGTTAAATGGTTCCATAAAGTAGCCACGGTGATCTGTGAAAACAGAAGGTTCAAGGATTAGTAATCCTTCAATACTCAGCGACTTCACATTCATTTCTTTCTTCCTTTGCGTTTTGATTTGTTCTCATCGTAATAGCCATAGCCGTATCCATAGCCATAGCCGTATCCGTAGCCATAGCTGTAGGCAAATTTATTTCGATCTATGTCAACCCCATTCAATATCACTGCCAATTTCGAAATCTTGTTCTCATTGATCAAGCGGTCAACATTTTGAACGAATTGCTTTTTCGAATAATCTGCACGAAAGATGTAAAGCGGATAATCTGCTTTTTGAATCATCGCAATCCCATCTGTCACCAATCCTACTGGAGGGGTGTCAAGGATAATCATGTCATAGGACTTCTTCAGTTCATCAATAATCTCATCCATGCGTGCGCTAATGATCAGTTCACTAGGATTAGGAGGAATTGGTCCTGCAGTAATGAAATCTAAATGCTCCATTTCAGTTCTATTCACGCATTCGGCTATGCTAGATTCACCAATAAGAAGCGTGCTCATGCCCCTGGTATTAGCTACGTCAAATGCTTTGTGAATCTTAGGCTTACGCATGTCTAAATCCAGCACAATCACCTTCTTCCCACTAAAAGCTACAATCCCTGAGAGGTTCAGTGCGATAAAGGTCTTCCCTTCGCCACTGATAGTAGAAGTAACAGCGGCAATTTTCGTCCCTGGTGTATTGTCAATGTACTGCAAATTAGTACGAACAGACCGAAACGATTCAGCAATCATTGACTTGGGATTCTTATCTACCAGGAGCATTGAGATGGGGATGTTCTCTTTGTAGCGCGGAATGACTCCCAAGGTTGAAATAGAGGCATTAGACAGCCGCACTATTTCATTCAATGAAGTAACCTGGTTGTGCAGTAAATACCGCAAACTGATGTAAATAAAGCCAAAGATAACTCCGGCCATGATGAACGAAATAAAAATGATATTTCGTTTGGGTGCAACAGGAATTTGTGGGAGCCTTACCTCATCTAAGATCTGATTTTGAGTAACAAAACCTTCTTTCGATATACGGTACTCAATGCGCTTTTCAAGCAACATTGTATAATACTTCTCATTGATGTTGAACAACCGTTCCAATCTCGCAAATTCCAATTCTTTCGTTGGGAGTTGGAAGTAGACTTCTTCAACTTCTTTTAGCTTTTTATAATTCTCATCTTTTCGCTCTACCAGTTTAGAACGAAGGGCGTCAATGGTCTCAACAATTAACGTTTTCTGAATCCGAATTTGGTACTCATAAGACTTAACAATTTCACTTTCATCAGTGACGGTGAATAACGCTTCTTCCTTTTTCAGAAGAAGGTTGAAAAGGTTGTTCAACAGTCCGCTCAAGGAGCTTTCGAATTGGCTTCCTGCCACCAGTGGAACCAAATTATAAACTTCAATATTTTCAGGTGCTTGGCCTGTCAGTCCGCGCACTTCATTCAACAGTTTCTCTTCAACCTCAAGCTGAATAACTCTATTTTCAATTTCGCTTAGACGCGTAAGGTAAACACCAGATAGACTCTCAAGGTTAGAGATCTTGTTATCTTGTTTGTAGCTATTTAGGAGTGTCTCTGAGTTTCGAAGGTTTTGAAAAACCGTATCAATCTGTGTATCAATAAAGGAAAGAATATTCTCATCGCTCCGCTGTCTCTTTTCGAGATCAAACCGAATAAATTCATTTGATAACGCTTGCACGAAATCACGGGCGAGGTACGGATTATTGTCTTTGAACGAAATCTGCACCGTTTTCGCGGTGTTGTTCAGCACACGCACATCCAATGAGTTCACAAACCTATTGGCCATTGAGCTCAAGCTGTTAATGCGAAAAAACATTTCATTCCCTTCCGTTAAGCCACGCACTTCCTCTTCGTCAATAATCACCAACTTCACTTTCGCCCCAGGAAGCTGAACCACTTCATTCTGCTGCACATTGTCAAAGGTTGAGGCACCATGTTTCAATGAGAATGACAAATCATCTTTAAAAGAAACAACAATGTGTTTGTTCAGCAATTGGTCGTTTTCTAGCTCAACAATTTCAACTCGGTAAGGTGAAAGGATGTAGTGTTCATTGGTTAAAACTCTCCCTTTAGCAAAATAACTCACTTGCAGCGGAATAATACCTAAAGTATTTTGCACCAGAAGCTTAGACCTCATTAACTCTACTCTTCCTTCAAGACCATTGTCACTAACAAACTGGTTCACATTGAGCACCCTATTTGCGCTGTCATCTTCACCCAATTGGAGAATTGCATTTGCCTCATAGACATCAGGTGTATAACGCAGATACAGAAAGGCTCCAGTGGCACTTAAGATCAAAAAACTAATCAACCAAGGAAGTGATCGCCTCACAATATGAAGGAACAAGCCAAGGTCGAACTCATTTGAAAAGTTCGTTATCCGTTCTCGGTATTCTGAATAGTCTTGATTTTCTTGCATGCGTTAAAAAGCACCAATTAAAATTGCGTAAATGAGTGCTACTCCAGACACAAGGGTGATGTAGGGCGCAACATCTTTCATAACTTCAGCGGCAATTTCTGGAACAGGCTCCACATAAATTACATCATTTGCCTGCACAACAAGAGATGCATATTGCATTCCTTCAATGGTTGAAAGATCCATGAGGTAAATCTCACGCTTCCCATCAATCAGCCTGATGAGTTTTACCTTTCGCGCATCCCCTCGATCAGCTAATCCGCCTGACAATGCAAGCGCTTCAATGACTGTTGTATTCCGGTTAATTAAGTTAATGACCTTGGCTTGTCCGGCTGCACCGGGAAACACTACAACCCTATTGTTCATTACTTGTAAAATGGAAAAAGGCTCTTGGTAGTATTGTTTGTAGAGCTCTTCTAATTTCTCTTCTGCCTCATTGGGCGTAAGGCCTTTGACATAAACCTCTCCTAGTTGCGGCAGCTCAACTGTTCCGTCAGCTTCAACCAAAAAAGTAGTTTCTGGAAAGGCTATGAACTTCTCTGTATCAGCTGTACCTGCAGTAATATCTAACAATTTAGATCCGTTGTTAGAAAACAATCTGAACAAAAGAACATCCGTTGGAGAGATGCGGTATTCCTCTTGAACGATACTATCAGAAGGGGTATCAAAAACATAATCATGATCTGTCTTGAACATCACGTTCCTGTTGATTGTACAACTGGAAAATCCGATGACTACAAGAAGAAAAAGTACTAGCTGTTTCATAAGGCTCCGCTCTTTGGATAAAGGCAATCAAACAAAAGTAAGGAACAGCGGGCAAATCTGAGGCAAGAACCGAATATCAATCTGTGTCAATTTCATTCAAAAGCATTACTACCTTTGCTACATGGCAAAAACAGTAGTTATTGGTGCAAGTCCGAACCCACAAAGATACAGCCACAATGCCACTTTGAAACTCAATGCGCATGGCGAAGAGGTCTTTCCCATTGGCATTAGAGCTGGTGTCATAGGTGCTCAAGCCATTATTACTGACCAACCGCACATTGCAAATGTTGAAACAGTAACTTTATACGTAGGTCCAGCACACCAGGGTTCGTGGGCTGCCTATATTTTAGAACTTGCTCCAAAAAGAGTCATCTTTAATCCAGGAACGCACAATCCTGAGCTGATCCAACAATTGGAGCAAGCCGGAATTGAGACAGAAGAAGCTTGCACATTAGTGATGCTCGCCACCGGAACTTATTGAACAACTATGAAACTAAGTGGAGAAAAATGCTTTCTCAGGGCCATTGAACCGCATGACACTGAGCATTTCTTTCGTTGGGAAAACGACACACATAACTGGCTTGTAAGTGGAACGACAGCACCCTTTTCAAAACATGATCTGGAGCGTTACATCAAAGGCATTCGGGACATCTATGCTGATAAACAATTGCGCTTGGTTATTTCTACCAAAGCTCGCCCGGTTGGCGCTATAGACTTGTTCGATTTTGACCCTACTCACAGGCGCGCAGGCGTTGGTATCTTGATTGGCGAAAAAGAAGAAAGGCAACAAGGCATTGCCCATGACGCCTTGGGCATTATCATTAAGTACGGTTTTGATGTTTTGCAACTCCATCAGATTTATGCCAATATCCCCGCAAATAATGAAGCAAGTGTAGCGTTATTTGAAAAAGCAGGTTTTAAAAAGGCTGGCGCAAGAAAAGATTGGCTCAACACAAGCAAGGGATGGATAGACGAGTTGATTTATCAGCTAATTAATACCGAAGAATGAAGAAGATTGCCTTGATTGTATTCATTGCCTTACTCATTGCTGGCGTTTTTGGATACCACTACTACAAAGATGTTACAGAACCAAATACTGCATTTTCAGCACCCCAAAAAGCATTATACATTGCCACCAACAGTACGTTTGAAGACCTTCTGACCCAACTAGTTGGTGACTCAATCATTGCTGATACAGCTTCTTTCTTATGGGTTGCTGAACAAAAGAATTTTTTTAATAATGTCAAGCCAGGCCATTACAGAATTAACAATGGCGCTAGCAACAACGACCTTGTTAACCTACTCCGAAGCGGGAATCAAACGCCCATCAAATTAATCTTCAATGCTGCTCGCACACCGCAGGAGTTAGCGGGGAAATTAGCAGATCAAATTGAAGCAGACAGCACATCACTTCTGCAAGCCCTAACGTCAGAGGACTTGGCAAAAGAATATGGATTCAACAAAGAGTCTTACCGCACCATGTTCATTCCAAACACCTATGAAATTTGGTGGAATACAGATGCAAATGGGTTCGTTGAAAAAATGGCGAAGGAGCACAAAAAGTTTTGGAATGAAAAAAGAATCGCCGCAGCAAAAGAGCGTGGACTGAGTCAATCTGAAGTTGGAATTCTAGCCGCTATCGTAAAAGCTGAAACAGCAATGCGAAGTGAAGCACCAATTGTTGCTGGTCTCTATTTAAATCGACTGGAACGTGGCATTCCTCTTCAAGCTGACCCAACGCTCATTTATGCCTCTGGTGATTTCACCATCAAGCGTGTATTAGACAAACACAAAGAAATTGAATCTCCCTACAACACCTACAAGTATGGCGGATTACCTCCTGGGCCTATTAACTACCCTGATGTGAACTACCTTCAAGCAGTGTTGTCACCAGAAAAGCACAATTACATCTATATGTGCGCTAAGGCCGACTTCAGTGGATCTCATAATTTCAGTAAATCACTGCGTCAACACAATGTCTATGCACGAGAATATGTGCGGGCAATTCGAAAAGCCGGATATTAAACCAATGTGTTAATCGTCATTTAGGTTCGGAAACCACTCATTGATTTTCGCATTGAGCTCATCTGCATCCAGTGGTTTAGGAAGGTAATCATCCATTCCAGAGTTAAGGCATGCTTTTCGTTCAACCGCATTTGGTAGTTGGCTCATACCTATTATTACCGGAGCCTCCTGTCCGTTGAGCATTTTCTTGATTTTTTCAGTTGTCTGTTGCCCACTCAAATCAGGCATGTCCATGTCCATCAAAATCAAATCAAAATTATGATTGGTCATTTTCTCCAGCACTTCTAATCCACTGTAAGCTTTCTTCGCTCTAAAGCCAATTACTTCTAAGGTCTTTGATACTACGGCCTGATGAATTTCGTTGTCTTCAGCAATCAGGATGTCCAAGTCACGGTATGTGTCCCGTTGAACATCAATTTTTGCCTTATGCTTTTCACCCATAGATTTAGGCGCTACTGTAAAGCCTAGGTTTTGTTGAATTACTTCAAGTAATTTTTTGGGCTTCACAGGCTTCGTGAGGTAACTATTCCACTCCTCTTCTTGCTCATTCAAAACAGAGGTCCCCATGCTCGATAGGACGATGATTGGCAATTCTTCTTTTGAATAATGCAGGCGAATGCTTGCTGTTAGTGCTCTTCCATCAAGCCTTGGCATTTGCATGTCTAGCAAGCAAAAATCAAATTTCTTTAGATTCTCTATGATTTCAACCACCAACTCTGGACTGTTAAATGGCGTGGCCTGAATTCCCCAATTGCTGAGCTGCTTTACTAAGATCTTAAGGTTGGTTGTGTTGTCATCTACAATCAATGCTTTTAGGCCTTTAAGCTGGCTAATTTCTGGAACGTGAAGCCCATTACCAACAACTTCAGAAATAAGGGTGAATGAAAAAGTACTCCCTTTCCCCATCTCACTTTCAACCCAAATCCGTCCGCCCATAAGCTGAACCAATTTTTTGCAAATCGCTAGGCCAAGGCCCGTGCCTCCATACCTTCTTGTGGTAGAAGAATCTGCTTGAGTGAAAGATTGAAACAAATGGTTTACCTGATCAGAATCTAACCCAATCCCGGTGTCCTTTATTGAGATACACAATTGCTGAAATTCATGCTCTTCCAGAATATTTTCTACCCGCAATAACACCTCCCCTTTCTCTGTGAATTTGATGGCATTGTTGAGCAGGTTAATGACCACTTGCTTTAATCTTGTGCTGTCTCCTTTAACAAGCATGGGAACGTTCGGCTCAACATACATCATGAGCTCCAACTTCTTTTCAAGTGCTGCGGGTTTAAGCAAGTCAAAAACTTCTTCAAGCGCAGGAATGAATTCAAAAACTTCACTTTCAAGATCAATTTTTCCACTTTCGATCTTGGAGTAATCTAAAATATCATTGATGATCACCAATAAGTTTTCAGATGAACCTTTAATGGTTTTGACAAACTCAGATTGCTGTTCATTCAATTCTGTTTTTTGAAGTAAATCAGACATCCCTAAGATTCCGTTCATTGGTGTCCGAATCTCATGGCTCATGTTCGCTAGAAAATCAGATTTGATCTGGTTCACTTTCTCCAGGTTGCGGTTCAAGAAAACAAGTTCTTCATTCTGAATGCGTGATTTTAACAGGATTGGTCTGATTAAAAACATAAACGCGAAGAACAGAACTGCCACAGTAATGAGTGCCAAACTCCAACTTATTACCCTTAGGGTTTGAATCTTGTCAGCACTTTCTTTGGTGTACTGATGAACAACCCTGTCCATTAAATCTTGATAAGGTTCGTCATTCCTCAATAACGCCACAACCTCTTTTTCAACTCCAACACCTTCCTTTTTAAGCAAAGAGTTGACGTTCTCTTCAATGGTATAAAAAACGGGGTTGACCTCATCAAGCAGTTGATCAATTTTTTCAGAGTTATCTCCTTTCAATTTCAACGACGGACTGCCTTGAATCAATCCTCGGTGGCTATTCCTCCATCGATTAACGATCACTTGTAGGTCTTGTATTTCAGACTTAACGGGAACGCCATTGCGTTGATTATACTGCATTTCCAAAACTGACTTGGCCATTTCCTGAACGAGTGTGCGCTGTCTTCCGGCAATATTTATTTCCATGCCCGCATTTTCTTGATCCGTTAACCTTGAGTTAATGATCAATTGTGACAGCACGATCAAAAAGACGATCGACGACAAGAAAATTAGATAGAACTTAGAATATTGGGTGCGCTGGGCCATAGCTTAAACTGGACGCTCTGTTCATGCAAAGGTAACAAATAGCACGGGCACTGGGGGCATCAAAAGCGTCATTTCACATTATCAGTAATGATTGAATTGAGAACACCTTTCAATTCATCCAGATTGATGGGTTTGGAGATGAAGCCAACCATGCCCGCTTGCTTGCAATTATCACGATCTTCATCCATCGCATTGGCGGTCATTGCAATGATTGGAGGTGTGCGATCTTTAAACTCTTCTTCAGAAAGAAGCAACTTTGTGGCTTCCAAACCATCCATTTCAGGCATTTGGATATCCATGAAAATGACATCAAAATTCGCTTTCCGCACAGCGTCTAACACTTCGATTCCATTTTTGACAATGGTGGCATCAATACCCATGTTCGCCAAGAGCATAAAAATAACTTGTTGATTGATTATGTTATCTTCTGCCACCAGAACAGACAGGTGATTAATGATTACTTCTTCTGCCTCATGTTGTTTTTCTGCAGGGCCATTCGTCTCTTCGGCATCAGGTATTCTCAGCTCTAGGCTAAATGAAAATTGGGACCCTTCATTCAAAACACTTGTGACCGAGACTTTCCCGCCCATAAGTTCAATTAGATTTTTACTAATGGCCAGTCCGAGACCTGTTCCTCCATATTTCCGGGTGGTACTTGAATCAATCTGCGAAAAACTCTTGAAGAGGTAATCCATTTTATCATCAGGAATCCCAATACCAGTGTCTTTGATGGTAAACCATAAGACTAGTTTTTCGCTAATCAACCTCCGCATTTTCAGAGAAAGATCAATGCTTCCTTCTTGGGTGAACTTAATGGCATTCCCAAATAGATTGAGTAATATTTGTTGAATCCGAGTTGAATCTCCAACCACAAACTGAGGAACATTCGGATCAATGTGCTTTGTTAATTGAAGCTGCTTTTGCACCATTTGAGGTTGAATCATTTGCATGACCTCATTGATTAATTGGTGTAAATCAAACGTTCGCTGCTCTAAGATCATTTTACTTGACTCGGCCTTTGAAAAATCAAGAATATCATTGATGATAATTAGAAGGCTCTTGCCACTAATTTGGATGCTCTCAAGTATGTTCTTTTGTTCATTGTTTAACTCTGTTTCAGACAACAGATGCGTCATCCCAAGCACCCCATTCATTGGGGTGCGAATCTCGTGACTCATGGTAGCTAGAAATTCTGCCTTTGCTTGAACAGCCGCCTCGGCAGCTTCCTTCGCTTGAATGAGTTCCATTTTAGCTTCCTTCTCTGCAGAAACATCTCTAATTCTGTAAACAAGGTATTCTAAATCGAACAGGTGAATCCATGAGATGGAAATATAGGCGTCAAATTCAGAATTATCCTTTCGCCTCATCCTCACCTCATCATTCCAGAATCTATTTTTCAAGAGCTTTGAAACACCTACCCGGTCTTCTTCATCAGTCAATCTATTGATCCGAAAATCAGAAATATCTAGTCCTTCCAACTCATCTACTTGGTAACCAAACAAATCTTGGGCTTGCTCTGTGGCTTCATAGATAATGCCTTCAAAATCAGTAATCACTATTGTGTCTTCTGTCTTCGTAATAACGGCCAGCAGTAATTCTTTTTGCAGCTTTACACTTTCCTGAAAAGAGATTTTAGTTCGAATAATAAAATAAAGAAGATAGGAGGCTGCGCCGAAAGCCAAAATGACATAGAGCCCCATTAACTCGCTTGATGGCGGGAGAACCAGCGTCAATAGTACCAATCCAATATTGATTGACAATAGATACACTCTTGAGGCTCTTTCTGAATTAAAAGAAATCGATATGGCTTGCAGCGTAAGAAATAAACTGAGCAAATGTACAATCTGAAATCCACTCAGGGCAGTTGAGATTAACACTTGAAAACTGAACAGATAAAACAACGAATTACAGAGACCAAAAAAGGTCTTTCGTTTGATTCTCGCAAAAGACAATCCGAAAAGGAATAACGCATAAACTCCAACTACAGATCTATCCCAGATTAACTCATGTTCTTTTTCTACCAAGAAAAGAAACACCAATGCGAACAAAAGAGACGCAATTACCCCAACAAGGCACATTAACCTATAAAAACGCAAGCCTCTTGCTTGATCATGGCTGTTGGAAAGCATTCCTTGCATCTATATTTGTATTTTTAGCATTCCTCAAGAAATATGCAAACAATAATACGTCTTACTTTGTGACTTTCAACTTTCATTTGTCTGAATTTAAGCGCTTTCGGATTCATCTTACAGCAATGCTCTTTTTGCTCTTACAAAGCCATGCTGACGGACAATTAGAAAGTGATTCTTTGGGTATTATTAATGCCAGGTTCGTCCCCTCAGTTTGCGCGGGTGCGGTTTTGACGTTTGGGTCATTGTATGCCCTTAACGCCTCTTGGTACAGCCAATACGAAAAGGAACGTTTCCATTTATTCAATGATGGAAATCAATGGCTACAAATGGACAAAGTTGGTCACACTACTACCTCCTATTTTCTTGGACGGTTTTGCGGACAAACACTCCACTGGTCGGGAGTACCCAAAAAGAAATCTGCACTCATAGGTGGTGGGATTGGGCTTGCGTACCTCACTGCAATTGAGGTTATGGATGGCTATTCTGTTGGGTGGGGATTTTCTCCTGGTGACATGCTTGCAAACTCACTCGGCACCGGTTTCTATGTTGCGCAAGAATTACTTTGGGAAGAACAGCGCATAAACTTGAAATACAATTTCTTGCCCTCCAATTATGCGAAGTACAGACCTGACCTTCTTGGAGTGGGTTTCTTCCCTCAGGCCTTAAAAGACTATAACGGACAAGCCTATTGGTTGGTCACGAACCCAACGGATTGGGGCAACTCAAATCGCTGGCCTGCTTGGTTAAGTCTTGCACTTGGCTACAGCGCTGACGGATTAACAGGCGGAAGCGAAAATCAATTCCCGCTGCTTGAAGCAAATCAAACGGCGCCTACTTTTTCAAGAACACGGCAAGTATACCTTTCTGTTGACATTGATTTGTATCAAATTGAAGCCAGACGAAATTGGTTCAAGGCCGTACGATCTGTTTTTGGATTTGTGAAAATACCCGCTCCTGCCATTGGTATTGACAGCCAGGGTAAGTTCCTATATGGCATTAGGTAGTTTTAGCCTCACATATACGGGTAAATGATCACTGTATCCTCCTTTGTACTCTGTGCCCACAAACGTTCTATTTGGCGTACTTGACTTGCCGTTTTTATGGCGAAAAAGCACATCTCCTTCACTGAAAATGTGCATCTTATCATCTGCCACGTTCACTCCATTAGGTTCCAAAAGATTTGATGAAACAATTATTTGATCAAACAGATACCATTCATGATCATGTTTGCATGTTCCTTTCCCACGTAAAAAAGGAGGCCAAGCCAAATTGACCAAATCACTTTGTCCAAGTTTTCCTGCGCCAAGAACATTTTTCATGCTTTTATTATTGGGTCCGTCATTGAAGTCTCCAATGATGAGCACTTTCGCATCTGGATCATCTTCGCGAAGCAAATCAATTTGTTCACGCAACGTTCGCGCTGCAGCAACACGCTTGAATTCGGTCTCTTTTGGCCCCGCTCTGCGTGAAGACCAATGATTGATGAATACATGCAAATATTCGCCATCAGGCAACACTCCTTCTATGTGCATGATGTCACGGGCGAAGAAAACGGCCCCTGTGCGCTCTTCAAAGTTGTGCATTTGATGCTTCACCACTTTAAACACAGACGGACTGTAAGCCAAAGCCACGTCTATCCCGCGAATGTCTCTGCTTTCTTCGTGAAGAATCTCATACCCCTCATGCCGCAAGCGCGGGTGGGAAACCAACTCTTCAAGCACCTTCCGATTTTCTACTTCACAAAAACCAATGAACGCTGGAAGCACGCCTCCGTGAGACATGCCCGCAATCACCTCAGAAATAGATTCAATTTTCTGCTGGTACTTGGCTTGATCCCAATTGAATTCACCCCCAGGGGTATACGATGTGTCTTTTTTCTTTGGATGATCTTCTGTGTCAAAAAAATTCTCAACGTTATAAAAAGCGAATGTGATGTCCATTTTAGCGCTTTTTTACCCCTAATGCTCCTAAAATACCGCGGGTAATTTCACGAAAAATGGTTCTTCCGATTTGTCTTACCAAAGTATTTTTTGTTGCTTTTTCAAACAAACTAGGCTCTGCCTTCGATGACTTCCTTTTAGAAGAAATCTCCTTTTCAGCTTTTGCCTTCTGTCCTTCCATTTCAATTTTGTGCTCTTCCTCTGCCGCTTTGTCCATCTTCTTTTTTAAGATCTCGTAAGCGGTTTCTTTGTCAATTTCCTCATTATAGATGCGGACTAAATCAGAGCTTGCTACCAGATCAAAAATCTCATCCTTGGAAAGAATGTCCATACGCGTTTTGGGGGCATTCAAGAGCGTTGCGGCCAATGGTGTAGGAATTCCTTTTTCATTTAAAGCAGTTACAAATGCCTCACCTATTCCCAATTTGGTAATAACTTCTTCTGTTTTATAAAATTCACTTATGGGGTAGTTCTCTGCCGTTTTATTGATGGCTTTTCTATCCTTGGCTGTAAATGCGCGCAAGGCATGTTGCACTTTCAATCCAAGTTGACTCAAAACAGCATCTGGAATATCAGTTGGATTTTGAGTACAGAAAAAGACGCCAACTCCTTTGGAACGGATCAATTTAATGATTGCTTCAATTTGATCTTGTAAAGCACTGCTGGCTTCTTTGAAAACCAAATGTGCTTCGTCAATAAAAATGCACAACTTGGGTACATCCTGATCTCCACGCTCTGGAAAAGTGGCATACACCTCTGCCAAGAGGCTAAGCATGAATGTAGAAAAGAGCTTCGGCCGGTCTTGAATGTCTGTTAGTCTCATAATAGACAATACGCCTTTGCCTCCTATTGTTCTGCATAAGTCATCTACATCGAAAGAGCGTTCGCCAAAAAACTGATCCGCTCCTTGTTGCTCAATTTCAATGATTTTTCTACTGATGGCTCCAATGGATGCAGGCGAAATGAATCCGTACTCTTTCGATATTTCTTCTTTTCCTTCGCCCATGAGGTACTGCAATGTTTGTCTGATATCTTTAATATCAACCAAAGGAAGTCTGTGGTCATCACAGTATTTGAACACCACAGACATCACACCAGATTGGGTGTCATTCAGGTTCAATATTTTGGAAAAAAGCACTGGTCCAAACTCAGAAATGGTTGCACGCATTTTCACCCCCGGCTCATTGGATATTGACAACAGCTCTACTGGCATTGCTTCAGCCTTGTAGGGTATACCTATGGCGCCTTGCCTCCAAGTAATGTGATCATTTGGTTCCCCTGGCTGGGCCAAACCACTCAAATCACCTTTAAGATCCATCAATAGGCAAGGAATTCCTTTCAATGAAAGCTGTTCAGCAATAACCTGAAGCGTTTTTGTTTTACCCGTGCCTGTTGCTCCGGCAATCAATCCGTGTCTATTCAACGTTTTCAGTGGGATTTTCACTTGCGCTCCTTCAACAGGTGCCCCGTCTAACATACCAACACCAAGAACAAAACTGTCTTTCTTGTAGGTGTTTCCACTTTGGATGTGGGCAACAAAATCTTCCGTTTTACTCATGTCACAATCAATTCAATCAAGGGTTTCTCAGAGGTTGCAAAAAGCAACAAAAAACCCCGGACGAACCGGGGTTTAAAATAGGGTAATGTGGGATTATTTAGAAGCAGCCCACTTGCGGATTTCAGTTCTGAACCATTCGTCAGCAGCTTCAGTCCACTTGTAGTTATCACGAACGTAAGACATTGTGTCTTTCTCAACTTCAGTATAAGAAGCTCCATCTTTTACGGCGTCAAAAAGCTTAGATGCATCTTCCTTAGAGATTCTTCCATCACCACCTCCAGAAGTTAAGCTATCTGCTAGTTCGATGAGTTCCCCGTCGTATTTTTTGCCGTCAATTGTTTTGTAATATCCCATGGTATGTTTAAAATAAAAGAGTTTTAGTTATTTAAATAAGCCTCCAAGCATCCCTTTGGCCGTGTTCATTACGCCGCCAGTATCTCCGCCGCCAAGAAAAGAAGTAACCCCACCAAGGTCTGCTTCGTTATCTGAGCCACTAAATTTACTAACGATCATTTGAACTACCATAGGAATAATTGCAGAAGCAATGCCGCAAGAAGCTCCGTTTCCCATCCCAAGAGAAGAGGTAAGCTTACCCGCAAGACTGCTAACAATGCCACTCACAATCGGATTTGAAGTATCAGCAGAACTGTTTCCTTTGAAAAGATCAAGAACACCATCTAGGTTTCCTGAAGTTGCTTCAGACATCAGGTTTTCTTGAACTGCCTCGCCAGAAAGTTTCACTACGTCATCAAGTTTGTCAGCACCTATTCCTTGCTTTGAGAGTACATCTCCAACTTGACTTTTTACTGCATTTAAGATTGAATCTAACATCGTATTTTTTTTCTTCTGGTCAATTAGTTAGACCCACGAAGTGATTGTTCAGTTGCTTTAATTTTTTCTTGCATGGCCATCAATGCTTTTTTAGCACGGGTGATTTTTGCAGTCATTGTTTCAATTTCTTCTGCAGTCATTGAACCGTCAGCCTTTGCTGTATTTAATTTTTCAACTGCTGCAGAAACACGAGCTTTTCCATTCTCCAATTTCTCTTTACTTATTGCAAGCTCTTGAGCAGTCTTTACCTGCATAGCTTCCTTTCTTTCAACAGGAGGAAGTTTCATTAGCTCTTCTCTTGAAGATTCAGTTATACGCTTGGTTTCCGCCTCGGTCTTATTAACCTCTGTGCCGTACTCTTTCAAGATGCGCGCTCTTTCAGCATTCGCTTGTTCCCGGCGCTTTACTATTTCTGCCTTTTGATCAGAAGTCAGTTCTTCCTTCGCCTCTTGCATCTCTTCTTTGGCATCAAGCATCTCTTCTTTGGCTTTGTCAATTTCGCCTCTGGCTTGATTCATGTTAGCCCCGGCCTTCTCACGCGCCTCCATTGCTTCACGCTTTGCCTGCTCTACCTTACTCTTAGAATCAGCGTTCATATTGTCTTTCTCAGACTCTGTCTTTTGACGTAAATTTTTCGTCTCTTGATCAGTCTTCTTTGCCTCATCTTTCAATGATTGCTCAGAGGAGGCTTTTTCTTTTTTCAATTTGTCAGTTTCTTTCGAAACTTGTGCAGACAAAGAACCTAAAATGGCCAATGCTACAAGGAGGGTGATTGATTTTTTCATTTTCATCGTTTTATAGGTCTTCTAATGCATTGTCAACTTCTTGCTCTGATTCTTCCAACTCTCTAACTGCAGAATCCAATACTTCTGAAGCAGCTTCTGATTGCTTTTCAACTTCTGCTTCAACTTTGTTAGCTGCGTCTTGAGCAGCTGCGTCAGCTCCTCCTCCACAAGAAGAGAGGAAGGCTACAAATAGCGCTAGTACGCCAATTAATTTTAATGTTTTCATTTTGACTATTGATTAAGGGGTTAGGTATTTCTATCTTCTTCTAAGGTATATAGATAAGTAATAAAGCAATGTAGCGATTGAGCCAACGGCTGAAACTACATAGGTTCTAGCTGCCCAACTCAACGCATCTTTAGACGCGGCATATTCACTCGAAGTCACAATTTGTTTTTCTTTCATCCATGCCAGCGCCCTATTTGACGCATCATACTCTACTGGTAATGTAATGAAAGCGAACAAAGTAGTTAGGCTAAAAAGAACGATTCCTCCTAGCAATAGTTCTGGAAAAACATTTATTAGGAGGATCCCTCCAATAATTACAAATTGGATAAATCTAGAACTAAAACTGACAATAGGCACCAATGCACTGCGCATTTTCAACCACTTATATCCAACATTGTGTTGAACAGCATGTCCGCACTCATGTGCCGCAACAGCAGCAGCCGCGGCATTTTTTTCTCCGAAGACAGCTTGGCTTAAATTCACCATTTTGGTAGCGGGGTTATAGTGGTCAGTTAATCTTCCCTTCACAGAAACAACTTCTACATCAGTAATTCCATTGTCTCGCAGCATTTGTTCAGCCACTTCCTTCCCTGAAAGACCAGATTGAAGGGCTGTTTTCGAATACGCTTCAAATTTTTTCTTGAGCTTTCTGCTCACATAACCTCCAATCAAGGCTATTGCTCCGGCAATTAGGTATACAAAAATATACATCTCAGTGTGGTTTTGGCTCTGCTCCTAAATGATTGCACATTTTTAATGCTGACATCCCTAAAAAAGGCACCTCTGTTTTCGTGTAACTAAAGATGTCATCTAAATTCTTAGACTGGTAGCTGTCACTGGTATTCATCTTCAAGTCTGACATCGTAAATTGACAAGGATGCTCATATCCGGCTGAATGCGTTATTTCAACAAATTCTTTTCGAAACGATTGGAAATAATTCCCTGCTCGCACAGATTTATCTGAGACCACTAATCCACGCTGCAGCCATTTGTTCTGAGTGGCCACACCTGCCGGACAGGTATTGTTGTGACAGCTTTGCGCTTGAATGCACCCAATGCTCATCATAGCTTCCCTTGCCACATTGACTAAATCAGCACCCATTGCAAATGCCATGGCGGCTTTCGATGGAAAACCAAGTTTCCCAGACCCAATAAAAACGGTCTTTTTTTCCAAATCATGTTCTTGGAAAATCTTGTAGATCTCAGTGAATCCAAAAACAAAAGGCAATGCCACGTGGTGCGCGAAAGACGGCGGCGCAGCACCTGTTCCTCCTTCACCACCATCAATGGTTATAAAGTCAGGCCCTTTGCCTGTTTCTGACATGAATAAAGCAAGGTCATTCCACATTTCTGTTTTCCCAATTGCGGCTTTGATGCCAACAGGAAGGCCGGTCGCTTCTGCAATTCCTTCCACAAAATGGACCATTTCCTCTACTGTTGAAAATGCTGAATGACTGGCAGGTGAAATCACATCTTGCCCCTTCTTTACGTTTCGTATTTTGGCAATTTCATCATCAATTTTCGAAGCCGGTAAAACACCTCCTTTTCCTGGTTTTGCTCCTTGAGATAGCTTCACCTCTATGGCACGAACACACGGGTTGTCCTCTATCAACTTTCTCATCTTCTCCATTGAGAATGTTCCATCATCATTTCGCACACCGAAATAGCCCGTTCCGAAATGGAATACCACATCAGCGCCCATTTTATGGTATGGAGACAAGCCACCCTCACCCGTATTCTGGTAGCATCCTGAGTACATCGCTCCCTTGTTCAAGGCTTCAACAGCAGGTGCAGACAATGAGCCATAACTCATGGCTGAGATGTTAATAATGCTTCTTGGACGAAATGGTTTTCTGCGCTGCGGACCCATGACCTTTGCACAGGCGATAAAGTCTTTCTCAGTATGATTCGGATGCCCTTCACCTAACTTGTATGGGAACATGTTGTTCTTGATGAACAGATAATTATTTGCCGTTTGATCTTGATCAGACCCGAACCCTTCGTAATTGTTTTCTTTTTTTGAAGACGCATAAATCCATGAGCGTTGCGAACGATTAAAGGGCCGTTCTTCCCGGTTGTTCGCTACAATGTATTGACGAAGCTCAGGCCCAGCCTTTTCCAGAAGGTAACGAAGGTGACCAATCACAGGGAAATTGCGGAGGATGGTATGCTTCTTGGCAAGGAATAAATCATGGATGAGCACGATGAGTAAGAACACGATAACGCAATACCACCACTTTACTTCGTAATTCCCGATCAAAAAAGTCAAAATACACATACGATGACGCCCAAATAAATCTGATTGGGTAAAGGTAGAAGGAATATTGAATCCTGAATAAGAAAGTGAAAAGGAAGGGCTGTTTTGTTATTATCTTCAACCCATGGAATTAAAAACACGTGAGTTTCGCTTTGACGGAACAAAGAAGTTCAAACTAAAAGAAAACAGTTCCGAGCCTAAAAAATCAATGACCACCAAAAATTCTAAGGTGATTATACATGAGAACGTTGAACGCATTGCTGAACTGCAAGAGAAAATGTTTGCCAGCAGCTCCAATTCTGTGCTCATTATTTTCCAAGCCATGGACGCGGCCGGGAAAGACGGCACGCTCAAGCGATTGCTCTCTGGTGTTAATCCTCAAGGTTGCACCATTGCCAATTTCAGAAAGCCAACACCGGTTGAAGCAGCGCATGATTTTCTTTGGCGTATTAACCTCAAACTACCCCAGCGTGGAATCATTGGTGTTTTCAACCGCAGCCATTATGAGGAAGTATTGGTGACCCGTGTGCATCCAGAATTCATTACCTATCAGAACATTCCGGGAATCAAGACTGCAGAAGACATTCAGCCTGAATTCTGGGACCGCAGATTTAAGTCTATACGTGCATTTGAAGAAAACCTTGCCAATAGCGGAACCAAAATCATCAAGTTCTTTTTAAACGTTTCTCAGAAAGAACAAAAGGAGCGTTTAATAGACCGCATGGAAAAACCAGAAAAAAACTGGAAATTCAATCTCACTGATGTAACAGAAAGAGCGCATTGGGGTAAATACATGCATGCGTACCAAGACGCCATCAATGAGACCGCTAAAGAACATGCACCGTGGTATGTTATTCCTGCTGATGACAAAGACAACATGCGTGCACTGGTGACTACAATTGTGCGTGAGCAGATGGAAGAAATGAATTTGAAATTCCCAAAAAGTCCAAAGTCAATTAAAGAAGACATCGCCAAGGGAAGAGCCCTTTTCGAAGCAGAAAAATAATTACTTCAATTTCACCTCCATGTAAATAGGAAGGTGATCTGAATAGCCGCCGTAGTAATTCGGGCCGCCGTAGGTTCTGCTCGGATATACTTCGCCTTTGTCATTGGTGTACATCATCCATTCTTCTCTGACAAAACGAACGGTTGACTCATCAACATCAACCTCTAAGCCATCTGCGAGGTTCTGACTGACAACGAACTGGTCCAATGCGCCCCACTCACCCCTGTAGTTGTATGAACCTTCGCCCAATTTGTGCTTTTCCCACATCAGGTTGTAAAGTAGCTTCTCTCCTTTTCTTCCAGAACTCAAGACATCTACCATGCTCTTATCATTTGGGTAGTCATTGAAATCACCCATCAAAATGATGGCCGCATTTTCATTCTCCTCAAGCACTGCATTTACTTCCTGTCTAACATTATAAGCAACGGTCATCCTGTTGGGCTCAGAGAACTCTTTCCCGCCACCACGTGAGGGCCAATGGTTTACAAAAAAGTGTGTTTCTTGTCCGCCAATATCTCCTTTCGCATGCAAGACCAAGCGCGTGTTCGGACGGTCTCCTGAAGGGAGTTTTGACTGGATGTAGTTTACTTCTGACAAAGAAACCTTGCTGCTATTGTAAAGCAATGCCACATCAATTCCCCTTCCGTCAGGGCTTTCTTTATGAATGATTTTGTAAGGTGTTGCTTTCAAATAGGCTGATTGGGCAAACTCCTCAACAACAGCCAGATTCTCAATTTCACACAGGCCAAGAATGTCTGGCATTCCCTCTGCTGCGGCATCAACCACTTTGCCTAAGTGAAGCATTTTTGTATCTAACCGGCCTTGATCCCAGGTCAGTTTGCCATTTGGCGTGAAGTCTTCATCAAAAGTGTTCGGGTCATCCTCGATATCGAACAGGTTTTCAACGTTGTAAAACATCACACTCAACCGTTCCATTTCCAACTCCAAGGGGGCATCTACAGAAACAGATTTCTTTTCGGCGCAGCCAGAAGAGAGTAAAAGCAGCGCAAAGGAAAGACCTCCTGCCATGCGCATTGCACTATTGGAAAGACGTGAAGCGTTAACTCCGCTTGAAAGTTCGCTGAAATTGAATGGTGTTTTCTGCATAATAAAATACCTTTGCCGCAAATGTACGAAAGCGATTCCCTCCTAGCGTAGCCTTTTGTTAACGCTTCATGAAATGCTGTTAACAGTAATTAAGATGTGCTTAAGGATTCTTTTGAAGAGGAAAATTTAGATTGCGCTCAACCAGGAACGAAACCGTGTGAAAACCATTCTTTCATTTTTTGCCGCTCTGCTTACCATTACTTCTGGTTTCGCCATTGATATTACGGCCAATAAAGCATTCTCAGCTAAGCGTACAACGCTTCCTATCAAAATTGATGGGGAACTCAATGACATTGCCTGGGATCAGGCTGAAGTGCTCACAGATTTTATTCAAAATGAGCCCAATCCGGGCATGCCTGCTTCTCAACCTACTGAAGTGCGCATGTTGTATGATGATGAAGCCCTCTATATCTCTGCCTACATGCACGATGTCTCTGCTGACAGTGTTTTGCACCAACTTACGCAACGAGATGACTTAGGGAATACTGACTTTTTCGGATTTTACATCAGTTGCTTTCAAGATGGAATCAATGCATTCTATTTCTTGGCAACCCCTGATGGAGTGCAATATGATGCGCAACTTTCAGCCTTCGGCGAAGACTCCAATTGGAATGCCGTTTGGCAATGCAACACCTCCATTACGGAAGATGGTTGGATTGCCGAATTCAAGATTCCATACAGCGCCCTCCGTTTTCCAGACAAAGAAGAACAGAAATGGGACATCAACTTCTTGCGGAACATCAGACGGCTCCGCGAAATGAGTCACTGGGAATTTGTAAATCCAGAAATTCAAGGGTGGGTGAACCAGAGCGGACAAGTAAACGGCATTTCTGACATCAAACCACCTGTACGTTTGTTTTTCTACCCCTACGCTTCTGCCTATGCCGAAGTGCAAAAAATGGATGATGGAACCACCTCAACAAGGAGCAGTTTCAATGGAGGTATGGACATTAAATTCGGTATCAATGAGGCGTTTACCTTAGACATGACCTTGATTCCTGATTTCGGACAAGTCAGGAGTGACAACCTAATTTTGAACTTGGGTCCCTTTGAACTATTTCTAGAAGAACAGCGCCCCTTCTTCACTGAAGGAATAGAACTATTTAACAAAGCAGGGCTCTTCTATTCACGTCGCATAGGTGGCTTCCCCGTAAATTATGATCGCGCTTATGACGAAGCAAGAACGCATGAAATTGTAGAGTCAAACCCCTACGAAACACAGTTGGTTAACTCAACCAAAATTTCAGGACGAAACGCAAAAGGATTGGGTGTTGGTTTTTTCAATTCGGTCACGTCTCAAACATCGGCAACCTTGCGTGACACCCTCACCGGTGAAGCACGAGATATTGTAACAGCCCCAATAACGAATTACAATATTCTGGTCTTTGATCAAAACCTCGGGAACAACTCCTACATCTCACTCATCAACACCAATGTTACGCGCGCTGGAGAAACCTATGACGCCAATGTGACGGGGACGGAATTCGACCTAAGGAATGATGACAACAGCATCAGCATTACGGGAGAAGGTGCTTACAGCAAGAAATTCAACTTTGGCGACAGCGAAAAAGACAATGGATATCGCTACAGCGTTGGTGTTTCTAAAATTAGTGGACAGCTAAATTTTGGAGCTAGCACAGAAGCTGTAACCAAGTATTATGACCACAATGACCTTGGTTTCCAGCTTTTCCCAAATTACATTTCAAACAATGCATGGCTGAGCTATAACATCTTTGAGCCGTTTGGAAAGTTCAATAGAATGTGGAGCTACTTTGAGACGAATTACAACCACCTCAAAGAACCGAACGTATTTACTGGCGCTGATTATTATGGCGAAGTGGGATTCAGTACAAGAGGATTTCACGCATTTGGTATAGAAACAAGCGGTGAACCGGGTAAACAAGTAGACTACTTTGAATCTCGCCGGGATGGCTGGTTTTTCAATAGACCAGAAACCTATCAGATCGGTGGATGGATCTCTACTGATTACCGCAAAAAACTGGCCTTTGACATTGGCTCATGGTATACTGAAGCAAATACAAATGACTGGCACATTTTGAACTTCCGCGTCAGTCCGCGCTTTCGCTTTAGTGACAAGCTCATGTTTATTTATGTCTATAGCACCGGAAACCGATTCAATGAAATTGGATACACTTCAACGGCAGATGATGACCGCATTATTTTTGGCTCAAGAGATGTAACATTCCACACCAACTTGGCAACCGTCAATTATATTTTCTCAAACCGGATGGGTCTCACATTCAGATTAAGGCATTACTGGTCAACGGTGAAGTATGACCGCTTTATGGAGCTGCAGGAAGACGGAAACACTTATGGAGCCATTGCCAACTGGAATGGCGACGATGAGGAACTTGGCTTCGTCCTTGATGATGCCGGAACAGAGCGTGTTCGTTCAACCCAAGACCGCTCCTTCAACACCTTTAACATAGACATGGTTTATACGTGGGTGTTCTCACCTGGATCTGAAATTAGCGTTGTCTGGAAGCAGTCTATCATTAATGATGACAACTTGATTCCAACAAACTTCGGAACGAACTTAGACCGCACCATTTCACTGCCGCAGAACAACAGCTTCTCAATCAGAGTGTTGTACTTTATTGATTACTTGAACTTCACCCGGAAAGGAAAATTCATTGAGAATTAAGGAATTTCTTTGGTGTAAACCGAAACATTCCCGCGGTCATCCCACACCTTCAACTCAAAGACCTTCGCGTTAGCAGGAATGGCTTCATCACTCATTTTATAGGTCAACCTAGCCCTTCTTGAATCGAATGACAACCGAATCCATTTGCCATCAACACGTGCTTCATATTTCTTAACTCCAGAGAGGTCATCTGTAATATTGAATGAGATGGTATTGTTGCTGCGGTCACTCTTCATCCAAGTGTTCATTTTGATGGATGGAGGAATGGTATCTATGGCCACGAAGTAGTTCCCTAATTCTTTCACACGGGTGGTCACCCAACCCAATTTGGCATCGCCTCCCCTGTTGTAACTGCGTTTATTGTTTGGGGTATAGCGCATAATAAACAGTTTGGACTGCAACTCTTCCGGCACATCTCTGAACCTGATTTTCAGGATATAAGGCTCATGAATGGGAATTAAAAAATCACCCACCTGGTAACATGCAGACTGCGCAAAAGAAGGTCCGCGCGTTTCCTCAATCCACACATAAGCGTCTTCGTACAACCTCCCTTCTGGCATGTACACATTGCAACTATCAGTGCGAAGCGCGTTCACTTTGTGGTATTGAAACAACTTGGCACCACTTGGCAGAAGTGCAATTGTGGGTTTTAGCTCAGGCTTTCCTTTTTTCAGTTCGAAGGAGACCGAAGACGTATTCCCGTGCACATCTTTCACTTCTAAATCAACGGTATGAATAGCGTCATCTTCAATCAAGATCATTCCATCAGCCTTGATGGTTTTGTAGATGGTGAGTTCATTGAAAGGCAATCGGAAGGCGCGATGAATGCCGCGTTTCTCTGTTTTCAACTCCCGGTAATCTGAATGGGCATTGATGAAACGCTTCGTGCTAAAATCAAGTTCATCAATGCGTTGCTGAAAGATGAGTTCACCGTCTAAGCGCATCGCCATTTCATAGATTCCACACTTGTTTGAATTGTTATCTAGCAAGTCCAAAGTATGCGCGCCAATGCCTATTGGTCCGTATACTTCAATGGGTGTAGTTCGAATAAGTTTGCTTTTCCCTGTGGCCGAAGTGGTGGCGAAATACTGTTTCGCGCTAGCAGATAAAATGGCTGATGTATCTGATAACGGAGTAAGTTGAATGCCATTGAGTAGAGGCGCTCTGTGGTCTGCCACGTCAAAACCCCACAACAATGGGTTCACGGGGAACTCTGTTTCTGTTTGTCTAATTTCGAAATGCAAATGCGGACCACCACTACTTCCTGAATTTCCTGACCACGCAATCACATCAGATGAATCTACCATGAGGGCGCCGGGGCCCGGGTACAATTCTACTTCCCATGATTTCAATTCGTACTGAGCATCCTTTACAAAGGCCTCAATTTCTGGCGAAAACTTACTTAAATGGGCATAAACAGAGGTATGTCCGTCTAAATGGTCAATGTAAACCGCATTTCCATATCCATAAGCCGAAACATTAACCCTACTGACCTTTCCGGCAGCAATGGCATGCACATCAAGTCCTTCCCTGCCTTGCGTTTTAATGTCTAGCCCAGAGTGAAAGTGATTGCTTCTAAATTCGCCAAAATTCCCAGAAAGGTTGAGTGGAATGTCCAAAGGAGATCTGTAACCACTTCGCGTAGCATGTTGGGCGAAGGATGATAGGCAGCAAAAAAGTGCTGCACATGTATAAAAAAGGGCCTGTTTCGTTCTCACCATGCAAAAATAGAGCGCAACAGTTGTGCCTTTATGCCTGGGCTTCGAAAGAATTTCACAATAGAACAATGACATCTCTACACTACAGTCTTTTTTGTTCCGTTAACATTCTTACTTTTGCATGGGTGGCTTAATGACACCTTCCCTGCATTTAGATATGGAAAGAGTAATAGGAGAAATCAGAAATGAGGTTGAGAAGTTGCTTCGCGAAAGAAGCGAAATGCAAGCTCAACTAGCAGAATTGGCCGAAAAGGTTAATTCACTGAAGCACTCCTTAGTGAAGAAAGATGATCATCTTGCAGAATTGGAGGATTCCATTAAGACCCTAAAAATCGCTAAATCGTTGAACGGCGGCGTTGAAAAAACCGACGCCAAGCTGAAGATCAATGAGTTGGTGAGAGAAATCGATAAGTGTATCGCACTTTTACACAAGTAAAAGCACTTCAAATGAGCGAATTGTCAATCAAAGTAAAAATAGCCGGAAGGCAGTTTCCCCTCACTATTCAAAGAGAGGAGGAAGAAGCTGTGCGTCTAGCGGCCAAGCGAGTTGATGAACAATTTCGCTTCTTCCAAGATAATTACGCTGTGAAAGACAGGTCAGATTTATTGGCCATGACAGCATTGCAAATGGCTACCCTGGCCATGAAAGCTCAACCTGAAGAAGAAAATGAATCTAAATGGCAACCTGAATTGGAAGCCATACGCGACACACTTAAAGACGCTCTCTCTTAACTCGGTCTTCACCGAATATTGAGAAACTATGGAATTAACGCCCATCCTTATTGGCGCAATAGCAGGAGTTGCTACGGGCGCAGGAGTGGCTTATTTGATCTTTACCAAAATGCTCTCGAAAAAGGCAGTTGGAATCATCAAAGAAGCTGAAGACAAAGGAGAGAACATCAAACAAGCTAAATTGCTTCAAGCGAAGGAAAAATTTCTTTCAATGAAGGAAGAGCACGGCAAGGAAATCAAAGATCGCAACCGTAAATTGCAATCTGCAGAAGACCGCATCAAAAGCAAAGAGTCTCAGCTCTCTAAGCAACTTGAGCAAAGCAAGCGCAAAGAGAAAGAAGTAGACGGCGCTAAAGAAAACCTTGCACAACAAGTTTCTGTTGTAGAGAAGAAAAAGACAGAGCTTGACAAAGCACATCAGCGTTCTGTAACGATCCTTGAAGAGTTGAGCGGCATTTCAAAAGACGAAGCTGCAGCAAAACTTCTTGAAGAACTTAAGGCAGACGCCCGCATAATGGGTTCTGCACAAGCGCAAGAGATTATTGATGAGGCGAAGCTCAAGGCCAATCAAGAAGCAAAGAAAATCATTATTCAGTCTATTCAACGTGTTGCTACTGAGCATGCAATTGAGAATTCTGTGTCGGTATTCAATATTGAGAACGATGACGTTAAAGGACGTATCATTGGCCGAGAAGGACGAAACATTCGTGCCTTGGAAGCATCTACAGGAGTTGAAATCATTGTAGATGACACACCAGAAGCGATCATCCTTTCTTGCTTCGACCCAGTGCGAAGAGAAATTGCACGTTTGTCTTTGCACCAGTTGGTAACAGACGGACGAATTCACCCGGCGCGTATTGAAGAGATTGTAGCTAAGGTGCGCAAGAACATCAATGAAGAGATCATGGAAGTAGGGAAACGTACTTCGATTGATTTAGGGATTCATAACTTGAATTCTGAGTTGATCCGCATGATTGGACGTATGAAGTACCGTTCATCTTACGGACAGAACTTGCTGCAACACTCACGTGAGGTAGCAAACCTTTCAGCGGTAATGGCTGCTGAACTTGGATTGAATGCAAAAGCAGCGAAACGTGCAGGTCTCTTGCACGACATCGGTAAAGTGTTTGACGAAGAGTCAGAGCTTCCACACGCATTGTTGGGAATGAAACTGGCAGAGAAGTATGGCGAAAAGCCAGACGTATGCAACGCCATTGGAGCTCACCACGATGAAGTGGAGATGACCACCATGATTTCTCCAATCATTCAGGTATGTGATGCTATTTCTGGAGCAAGACCAGGCGCAAGACGTGAAGTAGTTGAAAGCTACATCCAGCGTTTGAAAGACCTTGAGAACCTTGCATTGGAGTATCCAGGTGTTACAAAATCATTCGCGATCCAAGCTGGACGTGAATTAAGAGTTATTGTTGAGAGTGATCAAGTAACAGATGATGAGGCAGATTCATTGTCGTTCAATATCTCTCAGCGCATCATGACAGACATGACTTACCCGGGTCAGATTAAGGTTACGGTAATTAGAGAAAAGCGCGCAGTGAATTACGCACGCTAAAAGCTCTTTCATGGTATTATAAAAAGGTCAGGCGGAAGTCTGGCCTTTTTTATTGGGCTGACGTGAGCCAATTCTATTCTCTAACCATAGATTTATCCGTATAAATCTACGGTAAACGGGTTGGCTTAAGTAAATCGCGCTGTATTTTGCACGAACGAACTATCCAATAGGAACAGAGAGAAATATTCGAAAGAAAAAGGTTTTGATGTATGCTCAGATACTACTGGGAGGTACTAAATGAAGCTTCACAGAGATTTCTATAGCTGTGGCGATGAACCGTTCTGCTGGGTTAATAAACCCGCTTGACACACAAGGGGAATAAAGCATATATTACATACACAACTGTT